>SCPN01000601.1_pt1 | contig 46832 bp, 49 predicted proteins | sample 6106831 | NCBI WGS metagenome assembly SCPN01 (sample SAMN10720447, study PRJNA508395) | human gut metagenome | isolation source: Participant 1, 0 month | reverse complement strand
GATCGCGATACCACCAGTAATCTTCTTTGTTCAGGCCCATTTCCAGCATACGTTCGTCCAGCACGTTCAGACGCTCTTCACGCTGGGAACCACCAATGATTTCACCGATGCCCGGAGCCAGAACGTCCATAGCCGCAACGGTTTTACCGTCTTCGTTAAGGCGCATATAGAACGCTTTAATATCTTTCGGATAGTTTTTAACCACTACCGGGGCTTTAAAGTGTTCTTCCGCCAGATAACGCTCATGCTCAGAAGAGAGATCGACGCCCCAGTAAACCGGGTTTTCAAACTTCCTGCCGCAGTTTTCGAGGATGGTTACCGCATCGGTGTAATCCACCTGGGCGAAATCGGCCTCAATGAAGCGTTCCAGACGTGAAACGGCATCTTTATCTACGCGTTCAGCGAAGAATTTCATGTCGTCAGCGCGTTCTTCGAGAACCGCCTTGAAGACATATTTCAGCATCGCTTCAGCCAGACCCGCGATATCGTTCAGGTTAGCAAACGCCACTTCCGGCTCCAGCATCCAGAATTCTGCCAGGTGGCGGCTGGTGTTGGAGTTTTCAGCACGGAAAGTCGGGCCGAAGGTATAAATTTTCGACAGCGCACAGGCATACGTTTCGCCGTTCAACTGACCAGATACGGTCAGGAAAGACTCTTTACCGAAGAAGTCTTTGTCGAAATCGACTTTGCCCTGATCGTTACGCGGCAGGTTTTCCAGGTCCAGCGTTGAAACGCGGAACATTTCGCCAGCACCTTCGGTATCAGATGCGGTGATAAGCGGCGTTGAAACCCAGAAGAAACCCTGCTCGTCAAAGAAGCGATGCAGCGCCTGCGCCAGCGTATGGCGAACGCGCGCGACGGCACCAATCAGGTTTGTGCGCGGACGCAGGTGAGCGACTTCGCGCAGATACTCTATGCTGTGGCGTTTTGCCGCCATCGGGTAAGTGTCTGGATCTTCAACCCAACCAGCAACTTCAACTTTGCTGGCCTGAATTTCAAATTGTTGCCCCTGGCCCGGCGACGCCACGACGTTACCCGTCACAATGACCGAGCAACCGGTGGTCAAACGCAGGACGTCTTCATTGTAATTGGGCAGAGAATTATTGATGACAGCCTGTACAGGATCAAAGCAGGAACCGTCATAAACGGCGAGGAAGGAGATGCCAGCTTTTGAATCTCGGCGGGTACGTACCCATCCGCGCACGGTGACTTCGCTGTCAACGGCTACGCGGCCCTGGAGTACGTCGGCTACAGGCACAACGCTCATAATATTCTCTCTGTTAATAGTCGGAAAAAATAAACACTTGTCCACCCGTCAATGGGGGGATACCTATGTTACCTGGCATCTGCAATCAGACAAGCAGAATTCGCAGGTGGGACAAAAGATTTCGGAATAAAAGGCAAAAAAGGGAGCCGTTGTGGCTCCCTGATGATATTAACTGGCTTTTTTAATTTGCGGAAGGTCGAACGCTTTGCGTAGTGCCCGGACAAACGCTTTATCATGGCAGATAGTTTTGCCAGGACTGTCAGAAAGTTTCGCCACCGGTTTACCGTTACACTCCACCAGCTTAATGACAATATTCAGTGGCTTTACCTGGGGGATATCGCAGGTCAGGCGCGTGCCAATGCCAAAACTTAACCGCACGCGCGAGGAGAAGTGGCGATAAAGCTCTACCGCTTTGCGTAAATCCAGATTGTCAGAGAAAACCAGCGTTTTACTCTGCGGATCAATTCCCAGCTTTTCATAATGCGCGATGGCTTTTTCGCCCCATTCAACCGGGTCGCCGGAGTCATGACGCAAGCCCTGGTAGCGGCTGGCAAACTCCATGCCGAAATCACGTAAGAACGCATCCATCGTGATGCAGTCGGTTAAAGCAATCCCCAGTTGATCGGGATATTCATTAAGCCACGCGGCAAGGGCTGCGCGCTGGCTGTTGGCAAGAACCGGGCTAATTTGTTGATGCGCCTGGAACCATTCGTGTGCCTGCGTTCCCATTGGGGTAAGCGACAGACGACGCGCCAGATCGTAATTACTGGTGCCAACGAACCACTTTTCCTGTTGCAGACGTTTAACGATGGTTTCCTGAACTTCACGGGAAAAACGGCGACGGGTGCCAAAATCCATCAGATGGAAACGCGACATATCGAGATCGGCAGTTAACGCCGAGAAATCGACTAATTTACTTTCCAGCGTATCGAGGGCTTGCGCAACGTCGGCCTGCGGTGAACGATAGCGGTGTACCAGTTCACTGATAACCGCAAGCAAAGGGACTTCCCAGAGGATGACTTCATGCCAGGGGCCGCTTAAACGAATATCCAGCTTACCGTTATCGTTGGTCACCGTGACCTGGTCCGGGTTAAAGCGGAACTCGCGCAGCCAGTTGAGATAGTCGGCCTTAAAGAAAGGCAGGGCAGAGAGCCACTGATATTCATCATCCCGCAGGCGCAAGTGTTGCATCGCCTGAACCTGTTCACGAATAGCATCGGCATAAATACCCAGCAGATCGTCGCCGCGGCAACGAAACTCCGCCGCGACATGCACATCATCGTAGTGATGAAACACGGCTTGCTGCATATGCAACTTATAAGCATCTGTATCCAGCAACGAGTGCAGAACAGGAGAAGCGAATTGTGTCATAGGTGCGCAGTAGCGTCCTCTTACGGGAGCGTTTAGTACAATAAACATCAACAGGAACTGCTGGAGTATACCTTGTTTCATAATTTATTGAACCCCGATCACACCATATGCCACCTTTCTGGTCGATGGCATTACGCGGTGTATGTTATAAAAATGTAGCAATAAAGGCGTTTGTACCTGAAAAGATGAAGATTCTGCATAGCGCGATTTACGCAACAGGAATAGACTGAACACCGGACTCTACAAAAGATGCGAAAGGTTCTTTATGACTCAACAGCCACAAGCCAAATACCGTCACGATTATCGTGCGCCGGACTACCAGATTACTGATATTGACTTGACCTTTGACCTGGATGCGCAAAAGACGGTGGTTACCGCTGTCAGCCAGGCTGTCCGTCATGGTGCATCAGATGCTCCGCTTCGTCTCAACGGCGAAGACCTCAAACTGGTTTCTGTTCATATTAATGATGAGCCGTGGACCGCCTGGAAAGAAGAAGAGGGCGCACTGGTCATCAGTAATTTGCCGGAGCGTTTTACGCTTAAGATCGTTAATGAAATAAGCCCGGCGGCGAATACTGCGCTGGAAGGGCTTTATCAGTCAGGCGATGCGCTTTGCACCCAGTGTGAAGCCGAAGGTTTCCGCCACATTACCTATTATCTCGACCGTCCGGACGTACTGGCGCGTTTTACCACCAAAATTATTGCCGATAAAACCAAATATCCGTTCCTGCTTTCCAACGGTAACCGCGTTGCGCAAGGCGAACTGGAAAATGGGCGTCACTGGGTACAGTGGCAGGACCCGTTCCCGAAACCGTGCTACCTGTTTGCGCTGGTGGCAGGCGACTTTGATGTTCTGCGCGACACCTTCACCACGCGTTCTGGTCGCGAAGTAGCGCTGGAGCTGTACGTCGATCGCGGCAACCTCGACCGCGCGCCGTGGGCGATGACCTCGCTGAAAAATTCCATGAAGTGGGATGAAGAACGCTTCGGCCTGGAGTATGACCTCGACATCTATATGATCGTCGCGGTGGATTTCTTCAATATGGGCGCAATGGAGAATAAAGGTCTGAATATCTTTAACTCCAAATATGTGCTGGCCCGCACCGACACCGCGACCGATAAAGATTACCTCGATATTGAACGCGTTATCGGTCACGAATATTTCCATAACTGGACCGGTAACCGTGTGACCTGCCGCGACTGGTTCCAGCTCAGCCTGAAAGAAGGTTTAACCGTGTTCCGCGATCAGGAGTTCAGCTCTGACCTTGGTTCACGTGCGGTAAACCGTATCAACAACGTGCGCACCATGCGCGGATTGCAGTTTGCGGAAGACGCCAGCCCGATGGCGCACCCGATTCGCCCGGATATGGTCATTGAGATGAACAACTTCTACACCCTGACCGTTTACGAGAAGGGCGCGGAAGTTATTCGTATGATCCACACCCTGCTGGGCGAAGAAAACTTCCAGAAAGGGATGCAGCTCTATTTCGAGCGTCATGATGGTAGCGCAGCGACCTGTGACGACTTTGTGCAGGCGATGGAAGATGCGTCGAATGTCGATCTCTCCCATTTCCGCCGTTGGTACAGCCAGTCCGGTACGCCGGTTGTGACCGTCAAAGACGACTATAATCCGGAAACCGAGCAGTACACCCTGACCATCAGCCAGCGCACGCCAGCCACGCCGGATCAGGCAGAAAAACAGCCGCTGCATATTCCGTTTGCCATCGAACTGTATGATAACGAAGGCAAAGTGATCCCGTTGCAAAAAGGCGGTCACCCGGTCAATTCGGTGCTGAACGTCACTCAGGCGGAACAGACCTTTGTCTTTGATAATGTCTACTTCCAGCCGGTGCCTGCGCTGCTGTGCGAATTCTCTGCGCCAGTGAAACTGGAATATAAGTGGAGCGATCAGCAACTGACCTTCCTGATGCGTCATGCGCGTAATGATTTCTCCCGCTGGGATGCGGCGCAAAGCCTGCTGGCAACCTACATCAAGCTGAACGTCGCGCGTCATCAGCAAGGGCAGCCGCTGTCTCTGCCGGTGCATGTGGCCGACGCTTTCCGCGCGGTGCTGCTCGATGAGAAGATTGATCCGGCGCTGGCGGCAGAAATTCTGACGCTGCCTTCGGTAAATGAAATGGCGGAACTGTTCGATATCATCGACCCGATTGCCATTGCTGAAGTACGCGAAGCACTCACCCGTACTCTGGCGACTGAACTGGCGGATGAGCTGCTGGCTATTTACAACGCGAATTACCAGAGCGAATACCGTGTTGAGCATGAAGATATTGCAAAACGTACTCTGCGTAATGCCTGCCTGCGCTTCCTCGCTTTTGGTGAAACGCATCTGGCTGATGTGCTGGTAAGCAAGCAGTACCATGAAGCAAACAATATGACCGATGCGCTGGCAGCGCTTTCCGCGGCGGTTGTCGCACAGTTGCCATGCCGTGACGCGCTGATGCAGGAGTACGACGACAAGTGGCATCAGGACGGTCTGGTGATGGATAAATGGTTTATCCTGCAAGCTACCAGCCCGGCGGTGAATGTGCTGGAGACGGTGCGCGGCCTGTTGCAGCATCGCTCATTTACCATGAGCAACCCGAACCGTATTCGTTCGTTGATTGGCGCGTTTGCGGGCAGCAACCCGGCAGCGTTCCATGCCGAAGATGGCAGCGGTTACCAGTTCCTGGTGGAAATGCTTACCGACCTCAACAGCCGTAACCCGCAGGTGGCTTCACGTCTGATTGAGCCGCTGATTCGCCTGAAACGTTATGATGCTAAACGTCAGGAGAAAATGCGCGCGGCGCTGGAGCAGTTGAAAGGGCTGGAAAATCTCTCTGGCGATCTGTACGAGAAGATAACTAAAGCACTGGCTTGATACTTTTGAGCCAAAATGCCTGATGCGACGCTTGACGCGTCTTATCAGGCCTACAACTCCGTTGAAATTGCTGGTTTTGTAGGCTGGATAAGGCGTTCACGCCGCATCCGGCAGCCGTGCCCAACTGCCTGATGCGATGCTTGACGTGTCTTATCAGGCCTACTAGTCCGTTGAAAATGCTGGTTTTGTGCGCCACATCCGGCATATTAACCATGACGCCGAATCAGTTGTTCAGAATGCCCACGCCGCATTACCCGTTGCAATACTTCCGCTTCCAGCTCCGCTAATCGCACCGACCCTAATCGACGCGGACGGGGGATATCCACTGTCAAATCCAGACCAATTTTTCCCTCTTCAATTAACAACACCCGGTCAGCCATTGCTACCGCTTCGCTCACATCATGCGTCACCAACAGTACGGTAAAGCCGTGCTCCTGCCAAAGTGACACAATCAAATCCTGCATCTCGAGTCGCGTTAAGGCGTCCAGTGCCCCGAGCGGTTCATCAAGCAACAATAAACCCGGTCGATGAATCAACGCTCTTGCCAGCGCCACTCGCTGTTTCTGCCCGCCTGAAAGTGCGGCAGGCCATTCCCCGGCGCGATTCTCCAGTCCTACCGCAGCCAACGCCCGACGCGCGGCATCGCGCCACTGGCCTTTAAGGCCTAACCCAACGTTATCAATCACCGATTTCCACGGTAGCAGACGCGCATCCTGAAACATCATTCGCGTGTCTTCCTGAATTTCAGCCAGCGGTGTGGTGCCTGCCAACACATCGCCTGCGGTTGGCGTTTCCAGCCCGGCCAGCAGGCGCAGCAGGGTACTTTTGCCACCACCGCTGCGGCCCACCACCGCCACAAACTGACCTGCCGGAATATGTAAATCCAGTTGGTTCAGGACGATATTTTCCGCGTAATGTTTGCTTACTGCATTGAGCAACAATGGTGTGCCCTGGTTCAGACGAGCAGTATTCATACCGTGGCCTCCTTCAAATGATAAGCCGGGTTCCAGCGCAACCAGAGGCGCTCTAACAGCTGCGCGCTGACGTCAGCAAGTTTGCCGAGCAGGGCGTAAAGAATAATAGCGACTACCACCACGTCCGTTTGCAAAAACTCCCGCGCATTCATCGCCAGATAACCAATGCCTGAATTGGCAGAAATGGTTTCGGCAACAATCAGCGTCAGCCACATCAGGCCCAACGCAAAACGCACGCCGACCATAATTGAGGGCAGGGCACCAGGCAGGATCACATGGATAAACAGCGGTATGCCGGATAATCCATAGCTACGCGCCATTTCCACCAGACCGCGATCGATATTACGGATGCCATGCCAGGTGTTGATATAAATGGGGAATAGCGTGCCGAGCGCCACCAGAAAGATTTTTGCGGATTCATCAATGCCAAACCACAAAATCACCAGCGGGATCAGCGCCAGATGCGGTACGTTGCGCAACATCTGAATTGAGGTATCCAGCAGCCGTTCTCCCCAGCGAGATAGCCCGCTAATCAGTCCCAAAATCAACCCCAGCGATCCGCCAATTGAAAAGCCAATCAGCGCCCGCCAGGAACTGATCGCCAGATGCTGCCACAGTTCGCCGCTGGCGGAGAGCGTCCAGAACGCCGTCACCACCCCTTCCGGTGAGGGCAAAATACGCGTCGACAGCCAGCCAACTGAGGAGGCCAGTTGCCACACCGCCACGATGCCCACCGGTAAAAACCAGGGGGCAACGCGCAATAACCACTTCTTCACTGGCGTTGCCATTATTTCTTCCTTAGCTTTGCGCGACTTTACGGGGGATAAAATCATTCGCCACCGCTTCGCCTTGCGGATTCAGCGGCTGCGGCTGGGGAATTTCCGGAATGGCGACATCCAGATGTGGGAACAGCAACTCGCCGACCCGATACGCTTCTTCCAGATGCGGATAGCCCGAAAGCACAAAGCTGTCGATGCCAAGCGCGGCGTATTCGTTGATTCAGCGCAGCGACTCGTAGGACCATCGCCCACCAGCGCCGTTCCGGCACCGCCGCGCACTAAGCAACGCCCGCCCATAAATTGGGGCTGATCTCCAGATTGTCGCGCTTGCCGTTATGTAACGCCGCCATTCGCTGTTGTCCTACGGAATCCGTCCGGGCGAATGCGGCCTGTGCTTTGGCGATAGTTTCATCATCAAGATGCGAGATTAACCGCTCGGCGGCCTGCCACGCTTCGTCGTTAGTTTCACGAACAATCACATGCAGACGAATACCGAAACGAATTTTGCGTCCATGCGCGGCAGCTTTCGCCCGCACTTGTTCGATCTTCTCTTTTACTAGTTCTGGCGGTTCGCCCCAGGTGAGGTAGAGATCAACTTGTTCTGCCGCCAGCTCCTGGGCGACGTCTGACGATCCGCCAAAGTAAAGCGGAGGATAAGGCTGTTGAATCGGCGGGAAGAGCAGTTTTGCTCCGCGCACATGAATATGTTTACCGTTGAAATTGACGGTTTCCCCCAGCAATAAGCGCCGCCAGACCTGGGTAAATTCCGCCGAGGCTTCGTAGCGCTCGCTATGATCAAGGAACACGCCGTCGCCTGCCAGCTCTTGTGGATCGCTGCCTGTGACCAGATTAAACAACGCACGACCATTTGAGAGACGGTCAAGCGTGGCGGCCTGGCGAGCGGCAACGGTAGGTGAGGTTACGCTGGGGCGCAGGGCGACAAGAAACTTCAGCCGCTGCGTCACCGGGATCATCGACGCCGCCACCAGCCACGCATCTTCACACGATCGCCCCGTTGGGATCAGCACACCGGTATAGCCCAGACGATCCGCCGCTTGCGCAATTTGTTGCAGATAGCCGTGATCAACCGGGCGTGAACCTTCTTCCGTTCCAAGATAATGCCCGTCACCATGGGTCGGTAAAAACCAGAACATATTCAGACTCATAATTGTTTTCCTTCCAGTTGAGTGGGCTGCCAGATGCGCTGGCGAATATCGACTTTTTTCGGCACCAGACGATTTTCATAAAACAGATCTGCCGTTTGCTGCTGTAAGGCGGCAACCTCGGCGTTAACCGGTTTGATGGTGGTAGGAGGGCGATGATCTAAGTAAGAGGCAATCACCGGTGCCGGTAAGCCCATCGTTTTTGCCAGTAAAGCGATGCTTTGCTCGCGCTGGCTGCGGGTTAACGCATCGGCCTCACTAAAGGTTGCGAGTACGCCCTGAATAAAAGCGCCGTTTTTTTCTGCATAGGGACGAGCTGCCAGATAAAACGATCCAGTTTGATTGAGATCGGTGCCGTCTTTCAGCACCCGCACGCCGCCCTGTAATAATGCAGCAGAGTAGTAGGGATCCCAGATAGCCCAGGCGTCAACGTTACCTTGCTGGAACGCGGCGCGGGCATCAGCGGGCGTCAGGTAAGTGGGTTGGATATCGGTAAACTTAAGTCCGGCCTGACGCAGTGCACGCAGTAAAAGGTTGTGTGAACTGGAACCTTTCTGAAAGGCAACTTTGTGACCTTTAAGATCGGCTACGGTTTTGATCGGGCTGTTTTCTGCCACCAGAATCACTTCGGCTTTGGGCTTCGGTGGCTCGACGCCCACATATACCAAATCAGCCCCGGCAGCCTGGGCAAAGATTGGCGGAATATCCCCGGTACTGCCGAGATCAATACTGCCAACGTTTAACGCTTCCAACATTTGCGGACCCGCGGGGAACTCCACCCAGGAGATTTTTGATTGCGGATAGCGTTTTTCCAGTAACTGGTGGCTTTTTGCCAGTACCATACCAATACTGCCTTTCTGATAGCCTATACGTAACGCTTCAGGCGAGGATTCTGCAGCAACCGCAATCGTAGAGACGCTAAGCAATCCCACCAGCGCCAGTTTAATGATGTTACGCATGGGCATTACCTCGCAGAGACAGAAGGTCAGGAACCTGAACATCGCGGCGGTGCAATGCCTGCCAGAAAGTTTCTAGCGCGGTATCAAGACGGGTTTGCAGATTTGGCGTGAACTGGGGTCTGTGATGGTAATCAATTACTTGTGAGTCATCGGCAAACACGCCGTGCAGGATCTCCTGAGCTTTCAGTGCGCTTAAAACTGGTTTAAGGGCATAATCGACCGCCAGCAGATGGGCCACGGTACCGCCCGTCGCCAGCGGTAGCACCACTTTGCCTTGCAAAGCGCGCTCTGGCAGCAGGTCGAGCAGGGTTTTCAGCGCGCCGGAATAGGCGGCTTTATACACAGGTGTAGCGACTATCAGTCCATCAGCCTGTTGCAGCTGTTCGGTGAAGGTCTTGAGTGCCGGACTATCGAAACGAGCATAAAGCAGATCTTCCGGGGCGAAGTTTTGCAGATTCCAGTGATAAACCTCTACATCGAGGCCATTTAGTTTTTCCCGCGCATATTCCAGCAAGGAGCTGGAGCGAGAAGGAAAGCGAGGACTACCCGCCAGGGTGATGACACGCATACTCTCTCCTTATAACCAATTGTTCTTTTTTTGTTAACATTGATAACAATTCGGTCAGTCTGTCGGAGAGACAAGAAAATGCCAAATATAAATTTTGTGTATCTTTTTCTGAAAATAAACTAAAGAAAGGGCTTTATATATCACGCATATTTATTTGTTGGATAGTCATTAGATGTTGAATCAATGAATTACTCGTTCAGTTAATATTTAAATATTCATGAAATCTATAAATTAAAGATTTGTCACTTATTGGATTTAGTATGCTTGATTTAAATGGCGGTCAATTATTGTTATTATTAAGTCTAATGTCATTTAAAGGCATTATCATATTTACGAAGAGATCAGGATGATGACGATGAAAAAAAGTGTATTGACGGCGTTTATAACTGTGGTATGTGCAACGTCCAGCGTTATGGCAGCTGATGATAATGCTATCACGGATGGCAAAGTAACATTTAATGGTAAAGTTATTGCTCCAGCTTGTACCCTGGTAGCTGCGACGAAAGATTCAGTAGTCACATTGCCAAATGTCAGCGCCACCAAGTTGCAAACTAATGGAGCAGTCTCTGGCGTTAAAACTGATGTACCAATTGCCTTAGAAGGCTGTGATGTTACTGTAACTAAAAATGCGACGTTTACCTTTAGTGGTACGGCTGACGGCGTGCAACCTACAGCATTTGCCAACCAGGCTACCACCGATGCAGCGACGAATGTTGCTCTACAAATGTATCTGCCAGATGGTTCTACATCGGTAACTCCCGGTACCGAAACGTCGAATATTCAGTTAGCGGATTCTGCTGAGCAAACAGTGACCTTTAAAGTTGATTATATCGCTACGGGGAAAGCGACTTCTGGTAATGTGAATGCGGTAACAAATTTCCATATTAACTATTATTAATAGAACTCATTAATTGTTTTATTAATTAGTACCCCTCTAGTGTTCTGGAGGGGATATTCATATTTTTTAAGAGTGACTATTTAACAGAAAACTTAACGAAGTGTGACCATGACAAGTTTAACGGCAATATTACTCAGCTGCTCATCCGCATGGGCGGCAGGTAAAGGCGGGATTGGACTTGCAGCAACACGTCTTGTTTATTCAGAAGGTGAAGAGCAAATTTCACTGGGTGTACGTAACACCAGTCCGGATGTTCCTTATCTTATTCAGTCATGGGTGATGACCCCAGATAATAAAAAATCAGCAGATTTTATTATTACACCACCGCTATTTGTGCTGAATCCGGCTAATGAGAATCTGTTACGCATTATGTACATTGGTGCGCCGTTGGCGAAAGACAGAGAAACCCTTTTCTTCACTAGCGTACGGGCAGTCCCTTCAACAACGAAGCGGGAAGAGGGAAATACCCTGAAGATTGCCACACAAAGCGTCATCAAACTTTTCTGGCGACCAAAAGGTTTAGCGTATCCCTTAGGCGAGGCTCCGGCGAAACTGCGTTGCACTTCGTCAGCTGACATGGTTACGGTCAGTAACCCAACACCTTATTTCATTACCCTGACAGACCTGAAAATAGGTGGAAAAGTAGTTAAAAATCAAATGATTTCCCCCTTTGATAAATACCAATTTTCTCTGCCAAAGGGGGCCAAAAATAGCAGCGTAACGTATCGAACCATCAATGACTACGGGGCGGAAACGCCGCAACTCAACTGTAAATCGTAAGCCGTCTTCAGTTAAGAGAGCGAGATGTATAGAACTCATCGACAACACAGCCTGTTAAGCTCTGGTGGAGTGCCATCGTTTATTGGTGGGCTGGTGGTGTTTGTGTCGGCAGCGTTCAATGCAGCTGAAGGTTCGATCCTGCTTTTTTCAAAGATGATCCCTCAATGGTGGCCGATTTGTCTCGTTTCGAAAAAGGACAAAAAATAACGCCAGGGGTTTATCGTGTCGATATTGTTCTGAATCAGACAATTGTAGATACGCGCAACGTCAATTTTGTTGAGATAACGCCAGAGAAGGGGATTGCCGCCTGTTTGACGACTGAAAGCCTGGATGCAATGGGTGTTAATACTGATGCGTTTCCGGCTTTTAAACAACTGGACAAACAAGCGTGTGTGCCATTGGCGGAGATTATTCCGGATGCCAGCGTAACGTTTAATGTGAATAAACTCCGTCTGGAAATTTCAGTACCGCAAATCGCCATCAAAAGTAATGCCCGTGGTTATGTCCCCCCTGAACGTTGGGATGAAGGGATCAACGCGCTATTACTGGGATATTCGTTTAGCGGGGCTAACAGTATTCATAGCAGCGCAGACAGTGATTCTGGCGACAGCTATTTTCTGAATTTAAACAGTGGCGTTAATTTAGGCCCATGGAGATTGCGCAACAATTCAACATGGAGTCGCAGTAGTGGGCAAACCGCAGAATGGAAGAATCTCAGCAGCTATTTGCAGCGGGCGGTTATTCCACTAAAAGGCGAACTGACCGTAGGTGATGATTATACTGCAGGCGATTTTTTCGATAGTGTCAGCTTTCGTGGTGTGCAGCTGGCGTCAGATGACAACATGCTGCCAGACAGCCTGAAAGGGTTTGCGCCTGTGGTGCGTGGTATCGCCAAAAGCAATGCCCAGATAACGATTAAGCAAAATGGTTACACCATTTACCAAACTTATGTATCGCCTGGTGCTTTTGAAATTAGTGATCTCTATTCCACGTCGTCGAGCGGTGATTTGTTAGTTGAAATCAAAGAAGCGGACGGCAGCGTCAATAGCTACAGCGTACCGTTTTCCAGCGTGCCATTACTCCAGCGTCAGGGGCGAATCAAATACGCGGTGACACTGGCGAAATACAGAACCAATAGTAATGAACAGCAGGAGAGCAAATTTGCCCAGGCCACGTTGCAGTGGGGCGGACCGTGGGGAACGACATGGTATGGTGGTGGACAATATGCTGAATATTACCGTGCCGCCATGTTTGGTCTGGGATTTAACCTTGGCGATTTCGGAGCAATTTCGTTCGATGTGACCCAGGCGAAGAGTACGCTGGCAGACCAAAGCGAACATAAAGGTCAGTCATATCGTTTTCTGTATGCCAAAACGCTCAACCAATTGGGCACTAATTTTCAATTGATGGGCTATCGCTATTCGACGTCGGGTTTCTACACCCTTTCCGACACCATGTATAAACATATGGATGGCTACGAATTTAATGACGGTGATGATGAAGATACGCCGATGTGGTCGCGTTATTACAATTTTGTTTTACACCAAACGTGGCAAACTGCAGGTCAATATCTCCCAGCAATTAGGCGGAGGTTCGTTTTATTTAAGAGTGGTAGCCAGCAAACTTACTGGCATACCGATCAACAGGATCGGCTATTACAGCTTTGGCTACACGCAAATTAAAGATCCTCGCTGGGGGTTTCCGAACTACAGTAAGTCCCGTGGTCAACCTGATGCTGATCAGGTGTTTGCACTAAATTTTTCCGCCGCTCAATCCTGTTGCTCCCCAGGAAGTAATGATAGCTATACCAGGAAAAAATACGCACTGGATGACCTCTAACACCAGTATCGATAACGAAGGGCACATTACACAAAACCTGGGTTTAACGGAGACACTACTCGATGACGGTAACCTGAGCTACAGCGTGCAACAGGGATATAACAGCGAGGGGAAAACGGCTAATGGTAGCGCCAGCATGGACTACAAAGGGGCGTTTGCAGATGCCCGAGTGGGCTACAACTACAGCGATAACGGCAGTCAACAACAACTGAACTACGCTCTTTCAGGCAGTTTAGTTGCCCATTCACAGGGCATTACCCTGGGGCAATCGCTGGGGGAAACTAACGTCCTGATTGCAGCACCAGGCGCAGAGAATACTCGTGTGGCGAACAGCACCGGGCTGAAAACTGACTGGCGCGGATATACCGTTGTCCCCTATGCCACTTCTTATCGGGAAAATCGAATCGCACTTGATGCGGCATCGTTAAAACGTAACGTGGATCTTGAAAATGCAGTAGTCAACGTGGTTCCCACCAAAGGGGCGTTGGTTCTGGCGGAGTTCAATGCCCATGCGGGAGCAAGGGTATTAATGAAAACATCAAAGCAGGGTATACCGCTGCGTTTTGGCGCGATAGCGACGCTGGACGGCATACAGACTAATAGCGGCATTATTGATGATGATGGCTCGCTCTATATGTCGAAGTTTTGCCGCTCGGGGGCGATAATAACTGTACCTGGGCGAAGCTCCGATCAATTTGTCATATCAGTTACCAGCTTACCGAACAACAAATTAACTCTGCGATTACGCGAATGGATGCCATATGCAGATAATCTTTGGAGAAAAATGCGTGTTATTACTACGACTATTTTTTGCCGCCGTCTTAATGCTATGGTGCGCTCAAACTGCTGCTTATAGCGGGCAGTGTCATACCACTCAGGGGAATCCGTATATTGGCGTCAATTTTGGCGTTAAAACCCTGGAGGAAGAAGAAAATACGGCTGGAGTAGTTAAAGACAAATTTTATCAGTGGAACGAATCGAATGATTATTATGTTTCCTGTGATTGCGATAAAGACAATGTCAGAAGTGGTCGATGGGCATTCGCCGCGGATTCACCGTTAGTCTATTTAGGCGACAACTGGTACAAAATTAATGACTATCTTGCCGCCAAAGTTTTATTGCAGGTTAAAGGCAGTTCTCCTACTGCGGTTCCTTTCGAAAACGTGGGCACAGGGGCAGATACACGATGGCATATTTACCGTCCGGCGGTGGTGTGGGGGCTAGCGGTAATAGCGGTAGCTTTTCCCTGAAAATATTGCAGCCGTTCGTTGGTTCGGTCGTCATTCCTCCTATGGCGCTGGCGCGATTATTTGAATGCTACAACATACCCGCAGGTGATTCCTGCACGACTACAGGTACACCGGTTTTAGTGTATTACCTGTCTGGTACTATCAATTCACTTGGCTCATGTTCCGTCAATGCCGGAGAAACAATCGAGGTCGATCTGGGCGACGTATTTGCGGCTAACTTTCGTGTTGTAGGGCATAAACCCCTTGGGGCCAGAACGGCAGAACTCGCAATTCCAGTCAGGTGTAACACGGGAAACGCGGGGTTAGTTAACGTCAACCTGAGTCTGACGGCAACCACAGACCCCAGCTATCCCCAGGCGATTAAGACGTCACGTCCTGGCGTGGGCGTGGTGGTGACCGATAGCCAGAACAACATTATTTCCCCTGCTGGTGGAACATTACCGCTCTCTATTCCTGATGATGCAGACAGTATCGCGCGAATGAATGTCTATCCAGTCAGCACGACAGGTGTACCACCAGAAACCGGGCGATTTGAAGCCACGGCAACGGTGAGAATAAATTTTGATTAACGCGTGAACGTATGAAGAAAAAAACGATATATCAGTACGTTATTTTGTTCTTTAGCCTTCTTAACATCCATGTCGGGATGGCTGGGCCTGAACAAGTCAGTATGCATATTTATGGGAATGTGGTCGATCAGGGCTGTGATGTCGCCACCAAAAGTGCATTACAAAATATTCATATTGGCGATTTTAATATCAGTGATTTTCAGGCCGCGAATACCGTAAGCACTGCAGCTGATTTGAATATCGATATCACCGGTTGTGCCGCTGGTATTACTGGCGCGGACGTCCTTTTTAGCGGCGAGGCTGACACCCTTGCGCCGACACTGCTTAAACTAACTGACACAGGCGGAAGCGGTGGTATGGCAACGGGGATTGCCGTGCAAATTCTTGATGCGCAAAGTCAGCAAGAAATCCCGCTCAATCAGGTCCAGCCTCTTACGCCCTTAAAAGCCGGGGATAACACACTCAAATATCAACTTCGTTATAAGTCCACAAAGGCGGGAGCAACGGGCGGTAATGCGACGGCGGTTCTCTATTTTGATCTGGTTTACCAGTGAAGGAGTGATGTTGAAACGGATAATCTGGATTCTGTGCTTACTGGGATTAACGGGGAGTAGTGAGTTATTTGCTCATGATGGCACGGTCAACATTAGCGGATCGTTTCGTCGTAATACATGCGTGCTGGCACAGGATAGCAAGCAAATCAATGTGCAGTTAGGCGATGTCTCGCTGACACGTTTTTCTCACGGGAATTATGGCCCGGAGAAATCTTTCATCATTAATTTGCAGGATTGCGGAACAGATGTCAGCACGGTTGACGTCACCTTTTCAGGAACCCCCGACGGAGTGCAGAGCGAAATGCTGTCCATTGAAAGTGGTATGGATGCAGCCAGCGGGCTGGCAATTGCGATTCTGGATGATGCGAAGATATTGATTCCGCTTAACCAGGCGAGTAAAGACTACAGCCTACACAGCGGTAAGGTGCCATTAACTTTTTATGCGCAATTACGACCTGTCAATAGTGATGTGCAGTCGGGTAAAGTGAATGCCAGCGCGACATTTGTACTTCATTATGACTAATACGTGGAACAGATTGGCGCTCTTGATTTTTGCCGTTTTATCGCTGCTGGTGGCGGGTGAATTGCAGGCAGGAGTGGTGGTCGGCGGAACGCGATTTATCTTTCCGGCAGACAAAGAATCGATAGCTATTTTACTGACTAATACCAGTCAGGAATCCTGGCTTATTAACAGTAAAATCAATCGCCCAACGCGTTGGGCCGGGGGGGAAGTGTCGACAGTGCCAGCACCATTACTGGCCGCTCCACCGCTTATTCTCCTGAAGCCCGGTACTACGGGCACGTTGCGCTTGCTGAGAACGGAAAGCGACATCTTGCCAGTGGATCGCGAAACGCTATTTGAGTTAAGCATTGCCAGCGTGCCATCCGGCAAAGTTGAAAATCAGAGCGTAAAAGTGGCGATGCGCTCGGTATTTAAACTGTTCTGGCGACCCGAAGGTTTGCCGGGCGACCCGCTGGAAGCTTATCAACAATTACGCTGGACACGGAATTCGCAGGGTGTGCAACTCACTAACCCAACGCCTTACTACATTAACCTGATTCAGGTGAGCGTAAATGGTAAAGCGTTAAGTAATGCGGGAGTTGTGCCACCTAAAAGCCAGCGTCAGACAAGCTGGTGTCAGGTAATAGCACAGTGTCATGTTGCCTGGCGGGCGATAAATGATTACGGCGGGTTGAGTGCAAAGAAGGAGCAAAATCTGCCCTGAAACAGGTTCGGAAAACGTTTGCGTTTTTGCCGCAGGTCAATTCCCTTTTGGTCCGAACTCGCACAGCCGCCCCGGTTTGCACACCGGGAATCCAGGAGAGTTCATGTACTACCCCTTCGTTCGTAAAGCCCTTTTCCAGCTCGATCCAGAGCTCGCTCATGAGTTTACTTTTCAGCAATTACGCCGTATTACAGGAACGCCGTTTGAAGCACTGGTGCGGCAGAAAGTGCCTGCGAAACCTGTTAACTGCATGGGCCTGACGTTTAAAAATCCGCTTGGTCTGGCAGCCGGTCTTGATAAAGACGGGGAGTGCATTGACGCGTTAGGCGCGATGGGATTTGGATCGATCGAGATCGGTACCGTCACGCCACGTCCACAGCCAGGTAATGACAAGCCGCGTCTCTTTCGTCTGGTAGATGCCGAAGGTTTGATCAACCGTATGGGCTTTAATAATCTTGGCGTTGATAACCTCGTAGAGAACGTAAAAAAGGCCCATTATGACGGCGTCCTGGGTATTAACATCGGCAAAAATAAAGATACGCCAGTGGAGCAGGGCAAAGATGACTATCTGATTTGTATGGAAAAATCTATGCCTATGCGGGATATATCGCCATCAATATTTCATCGCCGAATACCCGATTACGCACGCTGCAATATGGTGAAGCGCTGGATGATCTCTTAACCGCGATTAAAATAAGCAAAATGATTTGCAAGCGATGTACCATAAATATGTTGCCGATCGCAGTGAAGATCGCGCCCGATCTTTCTGAAGAAGAAGAATTGATCCGGTTGCCGATAGTTTAGTTCGCCATAATATTGATGGCGTTATTGCAACAATACCACACTCGATCGTTCTCTTGTTCAGGGAATGAAAAATTGCGATCAAACCGGTGGCTTAAGTGGTCGTCCGCTTCAGTTAAAAGCACCGAAATTATTCGCCGCTTGTCACTGGAATTAAACGGTCGCTTACCGATCATCGGTGTTGGCGGCATCGACTCGGTTATCGCTGCGCGTGAAAAGATTGCTGCGGGTGCCTCACTGGTGCAAATTTATTCTGGTTTTATTTTTAAAGGTCCGCCGCTGATTAAAGAAATCGTTACCCATATCTAATTATTTCTTCGAATTCCTCTTTATAAGATAATCAGGGCTTTATTTTCAGCCCTGGTTGTTTTATATTCATCGCTGTTGCTTATTTAGACATTTTGTACTTTTATTGTTGAGGTTATTAAGCGAAGCGACAATGGATTGTGTTGCTGCGGTTTTATAGGGTAGGGGAGAGGCAGATGCGAATTAAACCAGACGATAACTGGCGTTGGTATTACGATGAAGAGCACGATCGAATGATGCTCGATTTAGCCAATGGTATGCTATTTCGCTCACGTTTTGCGCGCAAGATGTTGACTCCAGATGCCTTTTCTCCCGCAGGCTTTTGCGTTGACGACGCCGCGCTCTATTTCTCTTTTGAAGAAAAGTGCCGCGATTTTAATTTATCTAAAGAACAAAAAGCCGAACTGGTGCTGAATGCACTGGTAGCAATTCGCTATCTCAAACCGCAAATGCCGAAAAGCTGGCATTTTGTTTCCCATGGTGAAATGTGGGTGCCCATGCCGGGCGATGCGGCCTGCGTTTGGTTGAGCGATACTCACGAGCAGGTCAATTTGCTGGTCGTTGAATCTGGCGAAAATGCCGCACTATGCCTGCTGGCACAACCCTGCGTTGTTATTGCGGGTCGCGCGATGCAGTTGGGCGACGCCATTAAAATCATGAACGACAGGCTGAAACCGCAGGTTAATGTTGACAGCTTCAGCCTCGAACAGGCTGTCTAACGCGCCAACTTAAGTGCAGTCTTCGGTACACAGCTACAGCAAAGAATGGTGCCATCATCGCCCATTGCTGATTTTTTCAGCGGCGTGACTTCGCCTTCTAAAAGCTGAACACGGCAACTTCCACAAATGCCCGCGCGGCAAGAATAAGGGATACGAATTCCCTGATTTTCTAATTGCTCCAGCAACACCTGTTGGTTATTTCCACGAAATGCCTGTCCCTGCCAGTCAATATCTACATTTGCGTCCGGTTGTTGCGTGATGTTGGCGGTATCATCAGCGGCAGCTGCGCCGTAAATTTTTGCCGGAGCCGTTGCCAGAATTTCCACCTCATCGCCAACGCGAATCACGCCGCTATTACGGGCAATTAAATTCTGACCAAAATCGACATCGCCGTTATCCTGGGCAGTGCGGAAAGATTGCAATGTTTTTAATGGTTCGCCTGCCGGATGTTTTGCCCTTTTTGGGCTGACGGTGGTGAAAATACAGCGGCTACAAGGTTTAACCACATCAAACACCACATCACCAATGCGAATCACTTTCCAGCTATCTTCTTCCCAGGCTGACGCGCCGGAAACCACCAGATTGGGGCGGAATTGCTCCATTTTTACACTGGCCGGACAACGTTGTTGGAGATCACGTAACGAGGCTTCGTTAGCAAGAAGGTAAGGATAGCCATCAGCAAATGACAGGGGTACAGTGTTGTGGCGTTTCACGCGCCGGGTCATTTGTGGCCCCACCCAGCGTAATTGCACTTCGCGGGAGAAAAATCCACTTAGCCATTTGTTGATCGCGTCTGGCGCAATTCGCGCGGTAAAATGTGTGCCCCAAACTTCGGTTGGTGCGTCTTGTGTGGCGAAATCAGCAAAACGAACATATGCGCTACTGCCATCTGGTGCGGTGAGATGCAAGCCATCATGCACAGGTGAAGGAGTAAACCGTACCATCTGGGGAAACTGGCGAGCGGTAATAAACGTACCGTCAGGTTCCGTGATCATAAAGATGCGATCGAAGGCCAGACCACTGACATCAGCCAGAGCATGTGTAAGACCAATGCCGCGCATCGATTTAACAGGATGAATAAAAAGCCGGGTTAATGTCACCACGGTGCGGTCCTCAAATGAAAATAAGCCCTCAACTTTATGACATGACGCGCTTATTAGCTATAATGCGCAACAATTTTCTTAGCGCCTGTCCCATTAGGCTATTTTATTTGTCAGTTTGGCCCTGGGTTGTGCTCGAAATCCTCACGTACTTGTGTACGCTCCGGTTTCTCCGCGCTGTCCATGTCCAGACTGACTGCAACAATTACGCCTACTGCGGTAGGCTCTTAGAGTAAAAGTGACGATATGAATTCTCTGTTTGCCAGTACGGCCCGTGGGCTGGAAGAGCTGTTAAAAACTGAACTGGAAAACCTGGGGGCCGTTGAATGCCAGGTGGTTCAGGGTGGGGTCCATTTCAAGGGCGACACACGGCTTGTTTACCAGAGCCTGATGTGGAGCCGCCTGGCCTCGCGTATTATGTTGCCGCTGGGCGAGTGTAAGGTTTACAGCGATTTAGACCTCTATCTCGGTGTTCAGGCGATCAACTGGACAGAGATGTTTAATCCTGGCGCGACCTTCGCTGTCCACTTCAGTGGTTTGAATGACACCATCCGCAACAGTCAGTACGGCGCGATGAAAGTGAAAGACGCGATCGTCGATGCTTTCACGCGGAAAAATCTGCCGCGTCCAAATGTTGATCGCGATGCGCCGGATATCCGCGTTAACGTCTGGCTGCATAAAGAAACCGCCAGTATCGCTCTTGATCTGAGTGGTGATGGTTTACATCTGCGTGGCTATCGCGATCGTGCTGGTATTGCGCCGATCAAAGAAACCCGCAGCCGCTATTGTGATGCGATCCGGCTGGCAGCCAGGGAACACCGCTGCTCGATCCGATGTGTGGTTCCGGTACGTTGCTGATTGAAGCGGCGATGCTGGCGACCGATCGCGCACCAGGCTTGCACCGTGGGCGTTGGGGCTTTAGCGGCTGGGCGCAGCATGATGAAGCTATCTGGCAGGAAGTGAAAGCGGAAGCGCAAACTCGCGCCCGTAAAGGCCTGGCTGAGTATAGCTCTCATTTTTACGGTTCGGACAGCGACGCACGGGTGATTCAACGTGCACGCACTAACGCCCGTCTTGCGGGGATTGGTGAACTGATCACCTTTGAGGTGAAAGATGTCGCGCAACTGACCAATCCGCTGCCGAAAGGGCCGTACGGCACAGTGTTGAGCAACCCGCCATACGGGGAACGTCTGGACAGCGAACCGGCGCTGATTGCGCTGCATAGCCTGCTGGGTCGGATCATGAAAAACCAGTTTGGTGGCTGGAATCTCTCTTTGTTTAGTGCCTCGCCGGATCTGCTAAGCTGCTTGCAGCTGCGTGCAGACAAACAGTACAAGGCGAAAAACGGCCCGCTGGACTGCGTACAGAAAAATTACCACGTTGCCGAAAGCACTCCAGACAGCAAACCGGCGATGGTAGCGGAAGACTACGCCAACCGCCTGCGTAAGAACCTCAAAAAATTCGAGAAGTGGGCTCGCCAGGAAGGAATTGAATGTTACCGCCTGTATGACGCCGATCTACCGGAATATAACGTTGCCGTTGACCGTTATGCCGACTGGGTGGTGGTGCAGGAGTATGCGCCGCCAAAAACTATTGATGCTCACAAAGCGCGTCAGCGTCTGTTCGATATTATCGCTGCAACCATTTCGGTACTGGGGATTGCGCCAAACAAACTGGTGCTGAAAACCCGTGAACGCCAGAAGGGCAAAAATCAGTACCAGAAACTGGGCGAGAAGGGCGAGTTTCTTGAAGTTACCGAATATAACGCTCACTTGTTGGTGAACCTGACGGATTACCTCGATACCGGTCTGTTTCTCGATCACCGTATCGCCCGTCGTATGCTTGGTCAGATGAGCAAAGGCAAAGATTTCCTCAACCTGTTCTCTTATACCGGCAGCGCCACCGTGCATGCGGGATTAGGCGGTGCACGCAGCACCACCACCGTGGATATGTCGCGTACTTATCTGGAGTGGGCAGAACGCAACCTGCGTTTGAATGGCCTGACCGGGCGTGCGCATCGCCTGATTCAGGCCGATTGCCTGGCGTGGCTGCGTGAGGCAAATGAACAGTTCGATCTGATCTTTATCGATCCGCCAACCTTCTCTAACTCAAAACGAATGGAAGATGCGTTTGATGTTCAGCGCGATCATCTGGCGCTGATGAAAGATTTGAAACGTCTGCTGCGTGCAGGTGGGACGATCATGTTCTCGAACAATAAACGTGGCTTCCGTATGGATCTCGACGGCCTGGCAAAACTGGGACTGAAAGCACAAGAAATTACGCAAAAAACGCTCTCCCAGGATTTCGCCCGTAACCGCCAGATCCACAACTGCTGGCTGATTACCGCAGCCTGAAAGGAATAGTAATGTCATTAATCAGTATGCATGGCGCATGGCTGTCGTTCAGCGACGCGCCGCTTCTCGATAACGCAGAACTGCATATCGAAGATAACGAACGTGTTTGTCTGGTGGGCCGCAACGGCGCGGGCAAATCGACGTTAATGAAAATCCTCAACCGTGAACAAGGGCTGGATGACGGTCGCATTATTTACGAGCAAGATTTGATTGTAGCTCGTCTGCAACAGGATCCGCCGCGTAACGTTGAGGGTAGCGTTTATGATTTCGTTGCCGAAGGCATTGAAGAACAAGCGGAATATCTGAAACGCTATCACGATATTTCGCGCCTGGTGATGAACGACCCGAGCGAGAAAAATCTCAACGAACTGGCGAAGGTTCAGGAACAGCTGGATCACCACAACCTGTGGCAGCTGGAAAACCGCATCAACGAAGTGCTGGCGCAACTGGGGTTAGATCCTAACGTTGCGCTGTCGTCGCTTTCCGGCGGCTGGTTGCGTAAAGCGGCATTAGGACGCGCGCTGGTGAGTAATCCGCGCGTGCTGTTGCTTGATGAACCGACAAACCACCTGGATATTGAAACCATCGACTGGCTGGAAGGGTTTTTGAAAACTTTCAACGGGACGATTATTTTCATCTCCCACGACCGTTCGTTTATCCGCAATATGGCGACGCGCATTGTTGATCTCGATCGCGGCAAGCTGGTGACCTATCCAGGGAATTACGACCAGTACCTGCTGGAAAAAGAAGAAGCCTGCGCGTGGAAGAATTACAAAATGCCGAGTTCGATCGCAAACTGGCGCAGGAAGAGGTGTGGATCCGCCAGGGGATCAAAGCACGCCGTACCCGTAATGAAGGCCGCGTACGCGCCCAAGCGATGCGTCGCGAGCGTGGTGAACGTCGCGAAGTGATGGGTACCGCAAAGATGCAGGTGGAAGAGGCCAGCCGCTCCGGTAAGATCGTTTTCGAAATGGAAGACGTTTGCTACCAGGTTGACGGTAAGCAACTGGTGAAAGATTTTTCGGCCCAGGTTCTACGTGGCGACAAAATTGCCCTGATTGGTCCGAATGGGTGCGGCAAAACCACGCTGCTGAAACTGATGCTCGGTCAGCTTCAAGCGGACAGCGGGCGTATTCACGTTGGCACCAAACTGGAAGTGGCTTATTTCGATCAGCACCGCGCGGAACTGGATCCCGATAAAACGGTGATGGATAACCTTGCCGAAGGTAAGCAAGAGGTGATGGTTAACGGCAAGCCACGCCACGTATTGGGCTATTTGCAGGACTTTCTGTTCCATCCGAAACGGGCGATGACGCCGGTACGTGCGCTTTCTGGCGGTGAGCGGAACCGCTTGCTGCTGGCGCGTTTGTTCCTCAAACCAAGCAACTTATTGATTCTTGACGAACCGACCAACGATCTTGATGTCGAAACGCTGGAACTGCTGGAAGAACTGATCGACAGCTATCAGGGCACGGTATTGCTGGTTAGCCACGATCGTCAGTTTGTCGATAACACCGTTACAGAATGTTGGATCTTCGAAGGCGGCGGTAAAATTGGTCGTTATGTCGGCGGTTATCATGATGCCCGTGGTCAGCAAGAGCAGTATGTGGCGCTCAAACAGCCTGCGGTGAAAAAAACCGAAGAAGCCGCCGCGGCAAAAGCAGAAACTGTAAAACGCAGCAGTAGCAAACTAAGCTATAAATTGCAGCGCGAACTGGAGCAGCTACCGCAATTGCTCGAAGATCTGGAGGCGAAGCTGGAAGCCCTACAGACGCAAGTGGCGGATGCTTCCTTCTTCAGTCAGCCGCATGAGCAGACGCAAAAAGTGCTTGCTGATATGGCTGCTGCAGAGCAGGAGCTGGAGCAAGCCTTTGAACGCTGGGAGTATCTTGAAGCGTTAAAAAATGGTGGCTGATCGCAAAATAGTCGATTTAAACAGAGACAGCTGACAACGGTAAAATTGCCTGATGAACTGGGTTTATCAGGCATGAAAACCAACACTTTGTTAGTCATCTGTAAAATAGCGCATCATTAAGGAGTACCAATGTGCGAACATCATCATGCCGCGAAGCACATCCTGTGCTCGCAGTGTGACATGCTGGTGGCGTTACCGCGCCTTGAGCATGGTCAGAAAGCGGCATGTCCCCGGTGTGGCACAACGTTAACCGTGGCGTGGGATGCCCCTCGGCAGCGTCCCACCGCCTATGCGTTGGCTGCACTGTTCATGCTGTTGCTGTCCAACTTGTTTCCTTTTGTGAATATGAACGTTGCAGGAGTTACCAGTGAAATTACATTACTGGAAATTCCCGGCGTGCTTTTTTCTGAGGACTACGCCAGCCTCGGCACCTTTTTCCTGTTGTTTGTGCAACTGGTTCCCGCGTTTTGTCTGATAACCATTCTGTTACTGGTGAATCGCGCGGAATTACCGGTCCGTTTAAAAGAGCAACTGGCACGGGTGCTTTTTCAACTCAAAACCTGGGGAATGGCGGAGATTTTCCTCGCTGGTGTGCTGGTCAGTTTCGTTAAACTGATGGCTTACGGCAGCATTGGGGTAGGCAGCAGCTTTCTCCCCTGGTGTTTATTTTGTGTCCTGCAACTGCGCGCTTTTCAGTGCGTTGATCGTCGCTGGTTATGGGACGACATCGCCCCGATGCCAGAACTGCGCCAGCCGCTAAAACCAGGCGTCACGGGGATACGTCAGGGGCTGCGTTCGTGCTCCTGTTGTACGGCAATCCTTCCTGCTGATGAACCCGTGTGCCCGCGTTGTAGTACCAAAGGGTACGTTCGGCGTAGAAACAGCCTGCAGTGGACACTCGCGCTGCTTGTAACGTCCATCATGCTGTATCTTCCGGCTAATATTTTGCCCATCATGGTGACGGATTTATTAGGCTCGAAGATGCCGTCGACGATTCTCGCTGGGGTCATTCTGTTATGGAGCGAAGGCTCTTATCCCGTCGCTGCGGTGATCTTTCTGGCCAGTATTATGGTGCCAACGTTAAAGATGATCGCCATCGCGTGGCTGTGTTGGGATGCCAAAGGGCATGGCAAGCGCGACAGTGAAAGAATGCATTTGATTTATGAAGTTGTTGAGTTTGTAGGCCGCTGGTCGATGATTGACGTTTTCGTTATCGCGGTGCTCTCGGCGCTGGTGCGTATGGGAGGTTTAATGAGTATTTATCCGGCAATGGGTGCATTAATGTTTGCTTTAGTCGTCATAATGACAATGTTTTCTGCTATGACGTTTGACCCGCGTTTGTCGTGGGATCGTCAACCTGAATCAGAGCATGAGGAGTCCTGACAGTATGGAATCTAATAATGGGGAAGCCAAAATCCAGAAAGTGAAGAACTGGTCTCCCGTGTGGATATTTCCTATCGTCACGGCGCTCATTGGGGCCGGGTTCTTTTATCATTACAGCCATCAGGGACCGGAAGTGACCCTGATCACCGCGAATGCGGAAGGAATTGAAGGTGGCAAAACCACCATTAAAAGCCGTAGCGTTGACGTCGGCGTGGTTGAAAGCGCCACACTGGCTGATGATTTGACGCACGTTGAAATCAAAGCGCGGCTGAATTCCGGTATGGAAAAATTGCTGCATAAAGACACCGTCTTTTGGGTGGTGAAACCGCAGATTGGTCGCGAAGGGATTAGCGGCCTGGGAACGCTGCTGTCTGGAGTTTATATCGAACTGCAGCCAGGCGCGAAAGGCAGCAAAATGGATAAATACGATTTGCTGGACTCGCCACCGTTGGCCCCGCCTGATGCGAAAGGTATCCGTGTGATTCTCGATAGCAAAAAAGCCGGGCAGCTCTCGCCAGGAGATCCGGTGCTGTTCCGTGGCTATCGGGTAGGTTCGGTTGAAACCAGCACCTTCGATACACAAAAACGCAATATCAGCTATCAACTGTTCATCAATGCACCTTATGACCGACTGGTGACCAACAATGTTCGCTTCTGGAAAGATAGTGGCATTGCGGTTGATCTGACGTCAGCAGGGATGCGTGTGGAGATGGGCTCATTGACAACGCTGCTGAGTGGCGGTGTCAGCTTTGATGTGCCGGAAGGTCTGGATTTAGGGCAGCCAGTGGCACCGAAAACAGCTTTCGTTTTGTATGATGATCAGAAGAGCATTCAGGATTCGTTGTACACCGATCACATTGATTATCTGATGTTCTTTAAAGATTCGGTACGCGGTCTGCAACCGGGAGCTCCGGTAGAGTTCCGGGGTATTCGCCTGGGTACCGTAAGCAAAGTGCCATTCTTTGCGCCGAATATGCGTCAGACATTTAACGATGATTACCGTATTCCGGTACTGATTCGTATCGAGCCAGAGCGGCTGAAAATGCAGCTTGGCGAAAATGCGGATGTTGTTGAGCACCTTGGCGAATTGTTGAAACGTGGTTTACGCGGATCGCTGAAAACCGGAAACCTGGTCACTGGTGCACTGTATGTTGATCTCGATTTCTATCCAAATACGCCTGCAATAACCGGTATTCGTGAATTTAATGGTTATCAGATTATCCCGACCGTTAGCGGCGGCCTGGCGCAAATCCAGCAACGACTGATGGAAGCGTTGGATAAGATCAACAAACTGCCATTGAATCCGATGATTGAACAGGCAACCAGTACGCTTTCTGAAAGTCAGCGCACAATGAAAAACCTGCAAACGACGCTGGATAGCATGAACAAGATCCTCGCTAGCCAGTCGATGCAGCAGTTGCCGACGGATATGCAGTCAACGTTGCGTGAATTGAATCGCAGCATGCAGGGCTTCCAGCCTGGCTCCGCAGCCTACAACAAGATGGTGGCGGATATGCAGCGCCTTGATCAGGTGTTGCGAGAACTGCAACCGGTGCTGAAAACGCTCAATGAGAAGAGTAACGCGCTGGTATTTGAAGCGAAGGACAAAAAAGATCCAGAGCCGAAGAGGGCGAAACAATGAAAAAGTGGCTAGTGACGATTGCAGCACTGTGGCTGGTCGGATGCAGCTCCGGCGAAATTAATAAAAACTATTACCAGTTACCTGTGGTGCAGAGCGGTACACAAAGTACCGCCAGCCAGGGCAATCGTCTGTTATGGGTAGAGCAGGTCACTGTTCCTGACTATCTGGCGGGGAATGGTGTGGTTTATCAAACCAGTGATGTGAAGTATGTGATTGCCAACAACAACTTGTGGGCCAGCCCGTTGGATCAACAGTTGCGCAACACCCTGGTTGCCAACCTGAGTACGCAACTGCCCGGCTGGGTGGTTGCCTCCCAGCCTCTGGGAAGCGCCCAGGACACGCTCAATGTTACCGTAACGGAGTTTAACGGTCGCTATGATGGCAAGGTCATTGTCAGTGGTGAGTGGCTGTTGAACCACCAGGGACAACTGATCAAACGTCCGTTCCGTCTGGAAGGAGTGCAAACTCAGGATGGTTACGATGAGATGGTTAAAGTGCTGGCCGGTGTCTGGAGTCAGGAAGCCGCTTCTATTGCACAAGAGATAAAGCGTCTACCTTAATTATAAAGATTTGTAAATATAACCGTCTCCGGTATGTTGCCTGAGGCGGTTTTTTTGTTTCTAACGTGCGGAAAAATTTGTTCCTCTTCACATTTTTTGTACAACCGACATGCCCGTGTAGCTCACAAATATGACAGTGGCGTGAATTTTGCGCATTGACGGCAGTTATGATTCGCGGTATTGCTTAACTGTGATTGCACATTTAGTAATCACTGTTTTCTTTTCCACCAGAAACCAGTATGAGGGAAACGAGGCATGAAGAGACAAAAACGAGATCGCCTGGAACGGGCACATCAACGTGGTTATCAGGCCGGCATCGCCGGACGCTCAAAAGAAATGTGTCCCTATCAGACGCTGAATCAAAGGTCACAATGGCTGGGAGGCTGGCGAGAAGCCATGGCGGACAGGGTAGTAATGGCCTGATTCTGTCTCTTTAAAAAGAAACCTCCGCATTGCGGAGGTTTCGCCTTTTGATACTCTGTCTGATTATAATCAGAAGGCAGACGTATCCTGGAACAGACCGACTTTCAGGTCGCTGGCGGTATAGATAAGACGACCATCAACCAGCACTTCGCCATCCGCCAGGCCCATAATCAGACGACGGTTAACAATGCGTTTAAAGTGAATACGGTAGGTCACTTTTTTCGCTGTCGGCAGTACCTGACCAGTGAATTTCACTTCGCCAACGCCCAGCGCGCGGCCTTTACCTTCGCCGCCCAGCCAGCCGAGGTAGAACCCTACCAGCTGCCACATTGCGTCCAGGCCCAGGCATCCCGGCATAACCGGATCGCCAATAAAGTGGCATCCGAAGAACCACAGATCCGGATTGATATCCAGTTCTGCTTCAACATACCCTTTGTCGAAGTTACCACCCGTTTCGGTCATTTTGACCACACGGTCCATCATCAGCATGTTCGGTGCTGGCAATTGCGGGCCTTTAGCGCCAAACAGTTCACCGCGACCAGAGGCAAGAAGGTCTTCTTTTGTATAGGATTCGCGTTTATCTACCATGTTCTCTGTAAGCCTTATTTTATTGAAGCACGCAGGATAGCTAACACGTGTACGCTGAACAAGTCCGATCAGTTCGGAATAAACCAGTTCAGCCAACGTAATGGCCATGGAAAACGGTGACGTCCTTCCTGTTGCGATGCTTGCGCGATACGTTCCTGGATGGTTTGCATCAGCGTCGTTTGGCCTTCGCCATCCCACACCAGATTTAATAATAACGGCAGTGCGTCAGTCACATCGTCTACTGCCCAGATGGTGAATTTGCCTTCTTCTACCGCTTTCACCAGTTCACTGTGAAGACTTAAATGGCGAACGTTAGCTGTGGGGATAATGACACCTTGTTTCCCGGTTAACTCACGTTGCTGGCAAATAGCAAAGAAGCCTTCGATTTTCTCATTTAAACCACCGACCGGCTGGGCGCGACCGAACTGATCGACTGAACCTGTGATAGCGATACTCTGATTCACCGGCACATCGGCGAGGGCGCTTATCAGGGCGCAGAGTTCAGCCATCGAGGCACTATCTCCATCAACTTCACTGTATGACTGCTCAAATGTCAGCGATGCTGAGAAGGGGATCTGTTGCTCAAGCTGTAGTTCCGACATCAGGAACGCTTGCATGATCATCATCCCTTTCGCATGGATATTGCCGCCAAGCTCCGCTTTGCGTTCGATGTCGGTGAATTCACCATCGCCAATATGCACAACGCAGCTAATGCGAGAAGGTTCGCCAAAAGCGCGTGGATGACCCGGAAATTCAATGACCGAAAGGGCGTTAATTTGCCCGATGCGTTCGCCTTCGGTTTCAATCAGGATTTGCTCCTGAAGGATCTCATCCTGCATACGTTCAGCGAGGAAACCTTCGCGCCATTCACGCTGCTGCAGCATTAAGTTTAGCTGCTCGCCGGAGAAGGTGTCGCCATCACACAGGGAGGCGACCTCTTTACACTGGCGGAGGATCCACTGCGGGCTAAGCGGAAGTGTTTCTTGTTCACCGGTGTAGCGTGCTGCTTCGCGGATAAGTACCGGCCAGGCATCCGCTCCCGGTGCAGGTAAGTGATTATGTCTGGCGGTAAATGTCACCCAGCGACACCACTGGGTTACTGACTCTGCATCGACAATCTGCAGAGTATCTTCAAATTCGCTATAAATAGCCTGCTCTGAAAGCTCTGGCTCCATCTCCTGGAAATCAGCCAATGATTCGCGTTCGCCTACCAGAATGACTTTCAGCTTCAATGGCATCGAAGGCACAGAGACGGGGAGAGGGCGCGACTCATCAAACGCAACCCAGTCAAAACGCTCGCGGTTAACGATATTTTTCAGCCGCATCCACAGCAGAGGTTGCGCCAGCAGTGTACGCAAAGAGATGATGAGAATACCGCCATTTGCCTGATGCACCAGACCAGGCTGCAGGGTAATGTCGCCATTAAACTGGCGCAGGCAGCCAAAGAGTTGCTCCGCTTCTACCCAGTCGGCAGCGACAACTTGCGTTAAAGTCGCAAAATTATCATCTGCACTCACTGCGTGACGTAAGCGGATGGAGTGGCCGGAAACCTCATAGTGACCGCCCACCAGTTGGCCTGCATCGCTTTGTAGCGTACGCGCGGCATTGGCAATAAGATTCAGATACTCAGACTCTTCCGGGGCCTTCGCCAGCATAAAAGAGGAGGATGCTCGCGTATGCAGCAACTGCTCCAGTGCGAATTGCAGTCGCGGTTGAGTATCACTGAATAAAGGATCGTTTTCGTCAATCAAATGTGGCTGAGCAAATATTTCCTGATAGCTATCGGTATCAGGAACCAGGTCACGCCATGCAAGTTTCGTAATGGTCAAAGTTGATGTTTTTTAGTCTGTTGTCAAAGCCGCGATTATACCGTAACCGGCACTACAGCACACGTAGAAAGCACCGACAATACTCCTGGCATGGGCGTTAAAGCTCACAGGATGGAGATTCTTTTCTTCACTGGCCTAAAAAGCTGATATTCTGTAAAGAGTTACACGGTAACATTGAGATCGCTATGAAATATCAACAACTTGAAAATCTTGAAAGCGGTTGGAAATGGAAGTATCTGGTGAAGAAGCATCGCGAAGGGGAGTTAATCACCCGTTACATAGAAGCCAGTGCCGCCCAGGAAGCCGTCGATGTGTTGCTCTCGCTCGAAAATGAACCCGTGCTGGTAAATGGCTGGATTGACAAGCATATGAATCCGGAACTGGTCAATCGCATGAAGCAAACCATTCGGGCAAGACGAAAGCGCCATTTTAATGCGGAACACCAGCATACGCGCAAAAAATCGATCGATCTGGAATTTATTGTCTGGCAACGTCTGGCTGGTCTTGCGCAGCGTCGCGGTAAAACGCTTTCTGAAACGATTGTTCAGCTGATTGAAGATGCGGAAAACAAAGAGAAATACGCGAATAAAATGTCATCTCTGAAGCAGGATCTGCAGGCATTGCTGGGTAAGGAATAACTGACGAAAGTCAGTTCAATTTACTAAAGGCAAAAAAAACCCCGCAGCAGCGGGGTTTTTCTACCAGACGAGAACTTAAGCTTGCGGCTGAGTTACAACGTCTTTGATACCTTTAACTTCGATCTCTACGCGACGATCCGGAGCCAGGCAGTCGATCAGTGCAGCACGCTGTTTCACGTTGTCACAGGTGTTGCCAGTAACCGGGTTGGATTCGCCCATACCACGTGCGGAGATCTTGTCTGCCGGGATACCTTTGGAGATCAGGTAATCAACAACAGACTGAGCACGGCGCTCGGACAGACCCTGGTTGTAAGCGTCAGAACCGATGCGGTCGGTGTAACCCAGAACAACTACGGAACCGTCTTTCGGATCCAGGTTGCTCAGCTGGCTGTACAGCTGATCCAGAGCAGCCTGACCTTCCGGTTTCAGGGTTGCTTTGTTGAAGTTGAACAGAACGTCAGACTTCAGAGTGAAGTGCTTGGTCTGTACTTCCGGTGCCGGAGCTGGAGCCGGAGCAACTACTGGAGCTGCTTCGCCCTGACCGAAACGGTAGGAAACACCCAGGCTCAGCATGCCGTTGTCCGGACGAGTGCCGATGGTGTGTGCGTCACCGATGTTGTTGGTCCACTGGTATTCCAGACGGGTAGCGATTTCAGGAGTGATCGCGTACTCAACACCGCCAGCGAAGACCGGAGAAACGCCGGTGTCGTGGTTTTTACCATAAACGTTGGATTTAGTGTCTGCACGCCATACCATACCACCCAGACGAGTGTAGATGTCCAGGTCGTCAGTGATTGGGTAACCCAGTTTAGCGGTCAGTTGAACGCCCTGAGCTTTGTATGCACCGTTTTCAACGCTGCCTTTGTACGGCATACGACCTAACCAGTCGTAACCCATTTCAAAGCCAACATACGGGTTAACCTGGTAACCACCAAAAGCACCAGCGCCCAGTTGGTTTTCATGGGTCGGGCCATTGTTGTTGATGAAACCAGTGTCATGGTACTGGGACCAGCCCAGTTTAGCACCAGTGTACCAGGTGTTATCTTTCGGAGCGGCCTGCGCTACGGTAGCGAAACCAGCCAGTGCCACTGCAATCGCGATAGCTGTCTTTTTCATTTTTTGCGCCTCGTTATCATCCAAAATACGCCATGAATATCTCCAACGAGATAACACGGTTAAATCCTTCACCGGGGGATCTGCTCAATATTAACTCTACCGATATCTTCGGCTTATGCCGAGCACCCCTGGCGATGTAAAGTCTACAACGTAGTTGAAAACTTACAAGTGTGAACTCCGTCAGGCATATGAAAAAAAAGTCTTGTATAAGGTATGTTTAATCTTTTTTGTCAGCGACAATTTACAGAAGAGAATCGCGGAAACCGCTTCAGACAAGCCTCCGCAAGGAAAATTAGTCACGACTGAAAGCATTGGCTAAGGACAAAAGTTCCGTGGATTAATCCTAAATTTACTTAATGATACAAATTAGAGTGAATTTTTAGCCCGGAAAGTTGTCTCGTGGCGTGAGAGGATGCGCTTACCGGACGCATAATAAACCCCATAGCGTTACCTTCATTTGCCGCATCAACAAGTTCAGCATGCTCTTCTTCAGTCAAATCATCTGCCAACCAACCGATCACCACACTGTAATTGCCCGTGCGTAAAGCGCGAACCATTGACTCCACAGTGTGGCAAGGGGAGAGCTGGCTAATCTGCATTACTTTCGTTAAGGGTAGCCCAGATGCCTGAACCCATTCCCGACTCAGTTTTTGTTGCGGTGTTAACCAGAGTTGCCAGCGCGATTGCTGACCGAGTTGCTGTAACAATGGCAACAGTAGAAGTTGCGTCATCATGGGCTGATCTTCGCGATAGACAACTTCACTGATAAGCCCGGCTGTAGTGTTTTCCGTAGAGACACGCGCAATTTTACTTGCTGCGGATGAGAACGACGAAGAACGATGTGCATAGCCTGAAGTGTACATAATCAATCCAGCCCCTGTGAGTTACTGTATGGATGTACAGTACATCCAGTGACAACAAAGATCAACCCTATTTTCGGAAAGAGCCTCGCAAATTTTGTCGTTGGTGACGGGAAAACATAAATTAATCTTGCCCCTTAAGAATAAGTTGCCTATTTTCGTAGTTAACGGATCCGTTAATGTGAATCATTCTTTTATGTCATGATTTTAAAAGGAATTTTATGAAAAGCCTCTCCTATAAGCGGATCTATAAATCACAAGAATACCTGGCAACGTTGGGCACAATTGAATACCGATCATTGTTTGGCAGTTACAGCCTGACCGTTGACGACACGGTGTTTGCGATGGTTTCTGATGGTGAGTTGTATCTTCGGGCTTGTGAGCAAAGTGCACAGTACTGTGTAAAACATCCGCCTGTCTGGCTGACATATAAAAAGTGTGGCCGATCCGTTACCCTCAATTACTATCGGGTTGATGAAAGTCTATGGCGAAATCAACTGAAGCTGGTGCGTCTGTCGAAATATTCTCTCGATGCAGCGCTGAAAGAGAAAAGCACGCGCAATACCCGGGAAAGACTGAAAGATTTGCCCAATATGTCTTTTCATCTGGAAGCGATTCTCGGGGAGGTGGGGATTAAGGATGTACGGGCGTTACGTATACTTGGGGCAAAAATGTGTTGGTTGCGACTGCGGCAGCAAAACAGTCTGGTGACAGAAAAGATTCTGTTTATGCTTGAAGGTGCCATTATCGGCATTCATGAAGCTGCGCTCCCGGTGGCACGCCGCCAGGAGCTTGCAGAATGGGCTGACTCTCTTACGCCGAAACAGGAGTTTCCTGCGGAACTTGAGTAATCTGGCGTTGCAGACGACCAATCTCAGGCAGTAATGCAATCAATAATCCAACTTGTTGTACGACCAGAGGTTCTTTGCTGTCTGCCCGTGGTTCAAGTTGCTGCATCCGCTGTTTCAGGCTAGCTAATGCCTCATTGACGCGTTCTTCATCAGCAGGTTGATGATGTAACGCGTCATCAACATAGCAAACTGCGTCATCAAGAAACGCCAGAATTTCAGGATTAGTTAACTGCTCCCGGTGAGCACCGAGGGCTGAGATATAGCTGGTAAACGTATGGTTAAGGCACAGCAACCGAAACGCGGCTTCGCGAATTTGCGGGGTAACGTTCGGTTCGCTGGACATATTTGATACCACCGACGCCAGTTCAGCATCACGGTTGTGTGCATCGCGGCGGGCAATACGATACGCCAGACGGTTATCACGCCCCTGATGGTATTGCTCCAGTATGGCATCGAGATACCGGCAGTTGGCCTCTGTGGCGCGTTCGAGCATTCGCGGCAGATTGCGAAACTGCCAGTCAGGCCAGATGTAGCTCACTGCCGCCCACGCAATGGCACAACCAATCAGCGTATCGATTACGCGAGGTAACGCTACTTCAAAACCTTCACCCAGCAAGTTAAAACACAGTAGCACCAAAAGTGTGATGAACATCGTTGCATGGGCATATTGCACGTTACGGAAGGCAAAAAAGAGCACGCCGGTAATAACCAGTAGCACCAGCTGCCCTTCCAGTGACGGTACAAACCACAGCACAGGAATGCCAATGGCGATACCGACCAGCGTACCAATAATCCTTAACTTCAGGCGGTGGCGCGTGGCGTTATAGTTTGGCTGGCAGACAAACAAACTTGTCAGCAAGATCCAATACCCGTGATGCATTCCGGTTATTTGAATGATGGCGTAGCCGAAGCACAACACCAGCGACATTCTTACCGCATGACGGAAGAGGGCGGATTCCGGCGTGAAGTGACGGCTAAGACGCAGCCAGATATCACTCAACCCGTGCGGGCTGTCATCAGCGAGCTCATTTTCGTCATTATTATGGGGTAGTGCCTGGGCCTGTTCTGATTCAATTGTTGCCAGTTGGGCATCAATGGCGCGTAAATTGTTCAGCAAAAATCCCAGTGTTTTGAGTAAATCGGCGGGTGCGCCGTTATCGCGCATCCGCTCCAGCGCAGCATCAATATGCGTAAAAGCGCGCTCAAAATGCGGATCATGTTGATAAGGCTGACGCAGCAAAATACAGCGTGACAGTTGCTGGCACGCCTGGCCCTGCATCGACATCAGCCGCTGAAAACGGAACAGCACGTCGCTGTGGCGAAAATGTTCACGCAATGTTTGATACTGAATATGAGAAGAGCTGGCACGCTCGTGAATATCCTGCGCGACAAAGTAATAATGCAGCGTGCGACGCGTTCCCCGTTGACCACGATCGCCACGTAAGCGGGTCAGCAGCGAGAGTTTCGTCTGATTCAATGTCGCCATCAGTTGTCCGTTGGCGAGAGCCAAATCGTACAGCGGTGCCTGGCTTTCATCTTCAATATCAGGATCAAACATGCGCGACTTGAGCTCAAGATAACGCGCCAGTTGTTCATAGCAACGCGCCAGGTTGTCCTGCAGCGGGCGGACCGGGAACAGCAGATGACCAATAAGTGTCAGGACGTTGTACCAGACGGCACCGGCCAGCAGATACATCGGCTGCTGATACCAGTGCTCATACAGTGATGTTCCCAACATAGTGTAAATGGCGATCAGCAATGCACCGAAGGCAATTGTTGCATAGCGTTGACCCAGACCGCCGAGCAAAATGAAGCCGCTGGTAGAGAGCGTTAAGCCAATCGCAAATAGCCAGGGCCAGGGAAACAGCAATTCTACTGAGGCCGAGGCGATAAAAAAGCAGAACAGCGTAATGATGAGGTTACGCAAACGTCCCGCCAGTCGGTCATCGAGATCGGTCAGCGCCGCTGCCACCATCCCCAGCGTTAGCGGAATCGTCAGTTTTACATCACCCAGCCACCACGGAAACGCTGTGGTTCCACAAAGCGCAATAAAAATACGCGCGTAATACAGCCAGGCGCTGTTCCAGGTATAGCGTTTGAGCAAAGGACTTAGCATAAAGGCCATATTAGTGGATTATTCAAAACGACGACGTGCATTGGCTTCACGCGCAGCTTGCGCTGTTTCTACCGATACCACGCGACGACCAACCGGCCATAGTGCAATAGCGGCAATTTTAAAGTTCGCAATGCCGACAGGAATGCCAATGATTGAAATACATTGTGCGATGCCCGTTGCAATGTGCATCAGGCATAACCACCAGCCAAAGAAAATCAGCCAGAAAATATTCAATACCGTACCGCCAGTATTCAGCAGCACATTTTTGCCAGCCGGTTCAGTTCATCGACATGAATAGCTTCCATTGCCATAAGGCACCAGAGACAGTTTAGTGATCTCCCAGCAGGATCGTGGTCAGCGGTAAGGTAAAATCAGCAACAATACTGACCAGAGTCGCCAACAGCCAGCCCAGGTGGTGAAATCCGCCAAGCACAAAGTTCAGAATGTTTCAAAACGGTACGCATAAAACTCGCTTTACTGCTGGTTTTCAGTAATGGGCGGCAATTGTAACGTTTTTGGAGCCAAACGTTTTCTCTGACGGTTACACTGATAAGAATAATTTCGTGTGGATCTACAGAGTCATGGAACTGAAAGCAACGCTTGAAACGTCTGGCAGCACCCTACGATCGGGCGGTGATCCTCAATGCCGGGATTAAAGTCTCCGGCGATCGCCACGAATACCTTATTCCTTTCAATCAATTACTGGCGATTCACTGTAAGCGCGGTCTGGTATGGGGCGAGCTGGAATTTGTACTGCCGGACGAAAAAGTGGTGCGTCTGCACGGCACCGAATGGGGCGAGACGCAGCGTTTTTACCATCATCTTGATGCTCACTGGCGGCGGTGGAGTGGCGAGATGAGCGAAATTGCGTCTGGTGTTTTACGCCAGCAACTGGATTTGATTGCCACGCGCACTGGAGAAAATAAATGGCTGACGCGTGAGCAAACCTCTGGCGTTCAGCAACAAATCCGCCAGGCTATGTCGGCGTTGCCGTTGCCGGTTAACCGACTGGAAGAATTCGATAACTGCCGTGAGGCGTGGCGTAAATGTCAGGCCTGGTTGAAAGATATTGAAAGCGCTCGGTTGCAGCATAACCAGGCGTATACCGAAGCCATGCTTACCGAGTATGCGGATTTTTTCCGCCAGGTCGAGTCTTCACCGCTGAATCCGGCGCAGGCCCGGGCAGTCGTTAATGGCGAGCATTCTCTGTTAGTGCTGGCAGGTGCAGGAAGCGGAAAAACGTCGGTGCTGGTGGCCCGTGCAGGCTGGTTGCTGGCGCGTGGTGAAGCGTCCCCTGAGCAAATTTTATTGCTGGCGTTTGGTCGCAAAGCCGCTGAAGAGATGGACGAGCGTATTCGCGAACGGCTACATACCGAAGACATTACCGCACGCACGTTTCATGCGCTGGCGCTGCATATTATTCAGCAGGGCAGCAAAAAAGTTCCGATAGTCAGCAAACTGGAAAATGATACCGCTGCCCGTCATGAACTCTTTATTGCTGAGTGGCGCAAGCAATGCAGCGAAAAGCGCAGGCGAAGCAGGGCTGGCGGCAATGGCTGACGGAAATGCAGTGGTCAGTGCCAGAAGGTAACTTGGATGATGAAAAATTACAGCGTCGTCTTGCCTCACGCCTCGATCGTTGGGTAAGTCTGATGCGGATGCACGGTGGTGCACAGGCAGAAATGATTGGCAGTGCACCCGAAGAGATTCGCGATCTGTTCAGTAAACGTATCAAGTTGATGGCCCCGTTATTAAAAGCCTGGAAAGGTGCGCTGAAGGCAGAAAACGCTGTCGATTTTTCGGGCCTTATTCATCAGGCGATTGTGATTCTGGAGAAAGGTCGCTTTATCAGCCCGTGGAAGCATATTCTGGTTGATGAATTTCAGGATATCTCGCCGCAGCGGGCAGCGTTGTTAGCGGCATTACGCAAGCAAAACAGTCAGACGACGTTGTTCGCCGTTGGTGATGACTGGCAGGCGATTTACCGATTCAGCGGTGCGCAAATGTCGCTCACCACCGCTTTCCATGAAAACTTTGGTGAAGGCGATCGCTGTGATTTAGACACGACTTACCGTTTTAACAGTCGTATCGGTGAGGTGGCAAACCGGTTTATTCAGCAGAACCCAGGCCAGTTGAAAAAGCCGCTAAACAGCTTAACCAATGGAGACGAAAAAGCCGTCACGTTATTGGATGAGAGTCAACTTGACGCTTTGCTGGATAAGCTCTCTGGTTATGCCAAACCGGAAGAGCGCATTCTTATCCTGGCGCGTTACCATCACATGAGGCCTGCCAGCCTGGAAAAAGCGGCAACACGCTGGCCGAAGTTGCAAATCGACTTTATGACCATTCATGCCAGCAAAGGGCAACAGGCGGATTACGTCATCATCGTTGGCTTGCAGGAGGGAAGTGATGGTTTTCCGGCTGCGGCGCGGGAGTCGATTATGGAAGAGGCGCTACTGCCACCGGTTGAGGATTTCCCGGACGCTGAAGAACGGCGGTTAATGTACGTGGCGCTGACCCGGGCACGCCATCGGGTATGGGCACTGTTTAACAAAGAGAATCCCTCTCCCTTTGTGGAAATACTGAAAAATCTGGATGTGCCGGTGGCGAGAAAACCGTAAGAAACAGGTGGCGTTTGCCACCTGTGCAATATTACTTCAGACGGTCCGCGAGATAACGCTGATAATCGGGGATCAGAATATCGACCGCGTCGTTGAAATGCGGCGACTGGATTATGAAGTCTGCCGTTGCCACGTTGGTGGCGACCGGAATGTTCCATACCGTCGCCAGACGCAGCAAGGCTTTCACGTCAGGATCGTGCGGCACGGCATTTTAGTGGATCCCAAGAAAATCAATACATCAATTTTCCCTTCTGAGGATCAATGCGCCAACCTGCTGGTCACCCCCCATTGGGCCACTCAACATCGCGTTGACGTTCATGCCGGTCGCGCGGGAAATTAAGTTACCGGTAGTGCCTGTTGCATACAGTACGTGTTGTTCCAGTAACGGTTGATGCCGTTCCACCCAGCTCATCAGCATTTGTTTGCAGTGATCGTGTGCCACCAGCGCAATATGTTTCCGCGCAGGTAAAGTGCGAGTCGTCAGTTCCATAATGTACATCCGTAGTTAACTTTCCTACAGATTACTGTAAGCACTTATCGCTGCAAGATAAAGACCGAAAAAGCCTGCGCACAGGCACAAAAATCTCAGGAAGATGGTTGTTTTTCCGCCCACTGCAGGAAAGTATTTCGCGTTTGTGGGTCAGCCAGTTTAAACCAATACTTCAGCCGTTGTTCTGTGAGCACCTGAGACTGCGGTGGAATAGCATCCAGCTCGGAAACACCCGAGAGCAGCGTACTGTCATCTGCCATCATCGTGGCAAATTGCGGTAGTGAAGCGCGTTTCGCGGATTTGTTATAGCGTTCAACCTCGACCTCATAATCAATCGTTTTTGCCGTTGAGGTAATGGCGAGAATATCCAGCTTTACCGGAATCGGCGTCGCATCGCCATCCAACAATTCAAGGCGCGGCGCGGCATCAAAATGGTTAGCTTCCCGCTCATTCTCCAGGCGAGGCAGGCGAAAATTGACCTGGTTGATGAGCTGGGTATTAAAACTGACCACCAGCGGTGGGGAGATATACAGCCGTTCTTCACTATTGGAAAGATGAATCGTCTTCTCAACGCGAAACACTAACTGATGCGGTCCATTATCCAGTTCAATGCTGTCCGCACCGCGCAGCAGAGAGCTGGAAACCTTCTTGCCGTCGAGTACCAGAAGATCGACATCGGTTGAAAGCCGCAGCGTGGTGGCAAAAACGGATACCGGCAAACATAATGCAATCAAGGTGGTCACGATGCCGGTTTTCATAGGTAGCTCCTGTCAAAAGACCGCCCGAATAATAATGTGTCAAAATTTTTCTTTAATCATACTTACTAACATATAGACATATTTCCCGCTTTTGCTCTCATTCATTCGTATTAGCTGCATGGTTGGCATGTCGGCTTTGTCGTACACTTTGTTAAACAGTCTGGAGGAAATAATGAAAGAAACCGATATTGCAGGCATTTTAACGTCCACTCACACCATTGCGCTGGTGGGGGCAAGCGACAAACCCGATCGTCCCAGCTATCGCGTGATGAAATATCTACTCGACCAGGGGTATCACGTCATTCCGGTTTCGCCAAAAGTTGCCGGCAAAACGCTGCTGGGCCAGCAGGGGTATGGCACGCTGGCAGACGTTCCGGAAAAGGTCGATATGGTCGATGTTTTCCGTAATTCAGAAGCGGCGTGGGGCGTGGCACAGGAAGCTATTGCCATTGGCGCGAAAACCCTCTGGATGCAACTGGGGGTGATTAATGAGCAAGCGGCAGTACTGGCACGGGATGCCGGGTTAAATGTGGTGATGGATCGCTGCCCGGCTATTGAGATCCCTCGCCTGGGCCTGGCCAAATAAAAAATCCCCGGAAGGCAAAAACCTTCCGGGGATTCGTTCAGGGATTAGTTACGCAGACGCGGGGCCTGGAGTTGTTTGCGGATGGTCTGCGCCAGCTCATCCATGGATGGCTGTTCAGGATGTTCATCCTGCAATTCGCTACTTAGCTGGGCTTCAGCCAGGTAGGTATGAACCGGTAGGCCGTTATCGTCCTCCATCACCACGTGATACCACGGAGCGGCGCGAAGCTCGTCATTCACCGCCAGCTCATCAGGCGACGGTTCAGAGAGCGAATAAACCGGGTCGATATCCACGACCACTCCGAGATAACCTAACAGGGAATGGCGGACCTGCTGGCCGATACCGAATTTGCTGGCAATCATAGTCACCTCCCGGGAAATCTTTACCTTTGATATAAGGGTAAAATTCCACATTTCAAGTTACATGACGCGACAGGCAAACCCTTTCAGATATAGCCCTTCCGGGTAGGTAGCGATCACCGGATGATCGGCTGCCTGACGGAACTGCTCTATAAATTGTACATCACGGCCGGCATCAATTGCGGCATCCGCGATGATTTTCTGAAATAAATCGCTGGTCATCAGACCGGAACAGGAGAAAGTCAGGAGAATACCGCCTTCATTCAGCAACTGAATCGCCAGCATGTTGATATCTTTATAGCCACGACACGCGCCCATCAACTGGCTTTTATTCTCAACAAACTTCGGCGGGTCCATCACGATAACGTCAAATTTTTCACCGCGATCGCGATAAGTACGCAGCAATTTAAAGACATCATCACGGACAAACTCAGCCTTGCTCAGATCCAGTTTGTTCAGCTCAACGTTCTGCCGTGCAATATCCAGCGCTTCCTGGGAGGTATCAACGCTGACAACCTGGCTGCAACCGCCCATCAGTGCCGATACGGCGAAACCACCGGTATAGGAGAAACAGTTCAGCACACGTTTATTTTCAACGTAGCGGCGGGTAGCCAGGCGGCTATCACGCTGGTCCAGGTAGTAGCCCGTTTTGTGTCCGTGCTGAATATCCACCAGCAGTTTCATGCCGTGTTCTTCAATCGGCAGCAGGGCAGGTGGCAACTCGCCGGTGACGAGGCCCTGGGTCAGCTCCATCCCTTCTTTTTTACGTACCGCAACATCGCTGCGATCGTAAATCGCACATTCCGGGTACAGCGTTTGCAGGGCACTAATTAATGCCGCGCGCTGATATTCTGCGCCAGCACTCAGCAGTTGCAGCACCAGAAAATTACCGAAACGATCGATAGTAATACCCGGCAGGCCATCAGATTCTCCGGCGATTAAACGATAGCTGTCGAGGCCATCTTTTTGCGCCAGCCAGTCACGCCATTTTTGTGCTTGTTGCAAACGGCGGGAAAAAAAAGCAATGTCGATAGACTCAGACGGGTCAAACGTCCAGACGCGCGCCCGGATTTGCGAAGCTGGTGAATAAGCGCCGCGTGCTAACCATTTTCCCTGATGATCAACAATATCGATGGTTTCACCGAGGCTGGCTTTACCTTCCATGCGGGCAACGGCCCCGGAAAAGACCCACGGATGGCGACGAAGTAATGATTTTTCGCGCCCTTTGGCTAACACTAAACGTACACTCATAATTTACTTTTCTGTCGATGCAAAGAAATGGGCGTCATTGTCCGGAGTTTTCCATGGATTTGCAACGCGTCCATTAAGGATAAGGAGAGCAGCAATGTCGAAAGTCTGCATAATTGCCTGGGTTTACGGGCGAGTTCAGGGCGTAGGATTTCGCTACACCACACAGTATGAAGCGAAAAGACTGGGTTTAACCGGGTACGCCAAAAATCTTGACGATGGCAGCGTGGAAGTGGTTGCCTGCGGTGAAGAAGGGCAGGTGGAAAAATTAATGCAGTGGTTAAAGAGTGGCGGCCCGCGTTCTGCGCGTGTGGAACGGGTGCTTAGCGAGCCGCATCATCCCTCGGGGGAATTAGCCGATTTTCGTATCCGTTAAATACATTTTACCGGTTTTGGCAGGCCAGCAATTTTGGTGGCTTGCTTAGCCGGACCTTTCGGAAACAGTCGATATAAATAGCGGCTGTTACCTTTTTCTTCGCCAAATTTATTCGCCATCGCTTTTACCAGCATACGAATCGCCGGAGAAGTATTGAATTCCAGATAGAAATCACGCACAAAACGCACCACTTCCCAGTGTTCTGGCGACAGCGAAATCCCTTCGTTCTCTGCAATCACCACAGCCAGCGGCTCACTCCACTGGCTGCTTTCTTTGAGATAGCCTTCGGTATCCGTTTCTATCTCTTTACCTTCGAAGATCAGCATAATTATTACTACCTTAATCAGACTGGCGGCAGTGTAACAAAAAACAAAGCCCCGCATAAAGCGAGGCTATGAAAGTGTTAGCGGGTGAGATTAATCGCGGCTAGCGAAGCCCAGAATGCTCAGCAGGCTGACGAAGATGTTGTACAGCGAAACATACAGGCTAACCGTGGCACGAATATAGTTCGTCTCACCGCCATGAATGATGTTGCTGGTTTCAAACAAGATAGCGCCAGAGGAGATCAGAATGAAGACCGCGCTGATCGCCAGATGCAGAGCAGGCAGTTGCAGGAAGATATTAGCAACCATACCAATCAGCACCACCACAATACCCGCCATCAGCATACCGCCGAGGAACGACATATCTTTGCGGGTGGTCAGCACATATGCAGAGCAGCAGAAGAACACTAACGCCGTTCCGCCCAGTGCCATAGCGATTACGTCACCCATTCCGGCAGACAGATAGGTGTTCCAGAATAGAGTCCGAGGATATAACCCAGAAAACCGGTAAAGGCGAATGCGGAGATAATCCCGGTCGGCTTATTCGCCGTTTTATAGGTCAGGAACATCAAACCATACATACCCACCAGCGTCAGAATCAGACCCGGAGATGGCAGCATCAGCACCGTACTGGCAGTTGCGGTAATCGCCGAAAAGGCCAGCGTCAGGCTCAGCAGAAAATAGGTATTACGCAGCACCTTATGGGTGCTAAGCAGTGATGTACGGTCATGTGAAGAACTAACAATACGATCCATTGAGTCACTCTCTATGACAGATGTAATTAATTAAGCAGCATAATGATAATGCGTAAGGGCACCCAGAAGTTTTACCCATCTTTACGCATTTGATCTGGAACAGGTTTAACAGCGGATTATCAGGTCATTAAGCAAATATAACGCCCTGAGAATTTCGACAGGCAAAAGAAAAAGGGGTTAGCATTTAGCTAACCCCTTATCTTATTTGGCGGAAGCGCAGAGATTCGAACTCTGGAACCCTTTCGGGTCGCCGGTTTTCAAGACCGGTGCCTTCAACCGCTCGGCCACACTTCCGGAATGACGCGCACTATAAACATCCCGATGCGGCGTGTAAACCCCTAATTTGTTTGTTTGCCTGAAAAACAGCCAAAAGTGCATTGATAGCGTGAAATAACAGCAGATTGATCATTTCATCACCATGAATTCCTTCTCTTTTACTATTACTCGTTTAGCAACCGGCTAAACATCCCCACCGCCCGGCCAAAAGAAAAATAGGTCCATTTTTATCGCTAAAAGATAAATCCACACAGTTTGTATTGTTTTGTGCAAAAGTTTCACTACGCTTTATTAACAATACTTTCTGGCGACGTGTGCCAGTGCAGAAGGATGAGCTTTCGTTTTCAGCATCTCACGTGAAGCGATGGTTTGCCTTGCTACAGGGACGTCGCTTGCCGACCATGTGCGCCCGGTGTCCTGCCGGTGTCGCAAGGAGAAGAGACGTGCGATATGAATAACGAGGAAACATTTTACCAGGCCATGCGGCGTCAGGGCGTTACCCGGCGCAGCTTTCTCAAATATTGTAGTCTGGCTGCCACGTCGCTGGGATTAGGCGCGGGAATGGCACCAAAGATTGCCTGGGCGCTGGAGAACAAACCCCGCATTCCGGTGGTATGGATCCACGGTCTGGAATGCACCTGCTGTACCGAATCTTTTATCCGCTCCGCTCACCCACTGGCGAAGGACGTCATCCTTTCCCTGATTTCCCTCGATTACGACGATACTTTGATGGCTGCCGCCGGAACCCAGGCGGAAGAAGTCTTTGAAGACATCATCGCGCAATACAATGGCAAATATATCCTCGCAGTAGAAGGTAATCCGCCGCTGGGCGAGCAGGGGATGTTCTGTATCAGCAGCGGTCGACCGTTTATTGAGAAACTCAAACGTGCCGCTGCCGGAGCCAGCGCGATTATCGCCTGGGGAACCTGCGCGTCCTGGGGCTGCGTGCAGGCCGCGCGGCCCAATCCGACGCAGGCAACGCCTATCGACAAAGTCATCACCGACAAACCCATTATCAAAGTACCTGGCTGCCCGCCGATCCCGGATGTGATGAGCGCCATCATTACTTACATGGTGACCTTTGATCGCTTGCCAGATGTCGACAGAATGGGCCGTCCACTGATGTTTTATGGTCAGCGTATCCATGATAAATGCTATCGCCGCGCTCACTTCGACGCCGGAGAGTTCGTCCAGAGTTGGGATGATGACGCTGCCCGCAAAGGTTACTGCCTGTACAAAATGGGCTGCAAAGGGCCTACCACCTATAACGCCTGTTCCTCCACACGCTGGAATGATGGCGTTTCTTTTCCAATCCAGTCTGGTCACGGCTGCCTGGGCTGTGCGGAAAATGGTTTCTGGGATCGCGGTTCGTTCTACAGCCGCGTGGTCGATATTCCGCAAATGGGTACTCATTCCACTGCCGATACCGTCGGTTTAACCGCGCTTGGCGTGGTGGCAGCGGCTGTTGGTGTGCACGCAGTCGCCAGCGCCGTTGACCAGCGCAGACGTCATAACCAGCAACCTACAGAAACCGAACATCAGCCAGGCAATGAGGATAAACAGGCATGAGCACTCAGTACGAAACTCAGGGATACACCATCAATAATGCCGGACGCCGCCTGGTGGTCGACCCGATTACGCGCATCGAAGGCCACATGCGCTGCGAAGTGAATATTAACGATCAGAATGTGATCACCAATGCCGTCTCCTGCGGCACCATGTTTCGCGGGCTGGAGATCATTCTGCAAGGGCGCGACCCGCGCGATGCGTGGGCGTTCGTTGAACGTATCTGCGGCGTCTGTACTGGCGTACACGCCCTGGCTTCGGTTTACGCCATCGAAGATGCTATCGGTATTAAAGTGCCGGACAACGCCAATATCATCCGCAACATTATGCTGGCAACGCTCTGGTGCCACGATCATCTGGTGCACTTCTATCAGCTTGCCGGGATGGACTGGATCGATGTGTTAGATGCGCTGAAAGCCGACCCGCGGAAAACCTCCGAACTGGCGCAAAGTCTCTCCTCTTGGCCGAAATCATCCCCTGGCTATTTCTTCGACGTACAAAACCGCCTGAAAAAATTTGTTGAAGGCGGGCAGTTGGGGATCTTCCGCAATGGCTACTGGGGGCACCCGCAGTACAAACTGCCGCCAGAAGCTAACCTGATGGGCTTTGCCCACTATCTCGAAGCTCTCGATTTCCAGCGTGAAATTGTCAAAATCCACGCGGTCTTTGGCGGTAAAAACCCGCATCCAAACTGGATTGTCGGCGGGATGCCTTGCGCCATCAACATTGACGAAAGCGGCGCGGTCGGGGCAGTCAATATGGAACGCCTGAACCTGGTGCAGTCAATTATCACCCGCACGGCGGACTTCATTAACAACGTGATGATCCCCGACGCCTTAGCCATCGGTCAGTTCAACAAACCGTGGAGCGAAATCGGCACTGGTCTTTCTGATAAATGCGTTCTCAGCTACGGCGCATTCCCGGATATTGCCAACGACTTTGGCGAGAAAAGTCTGCTGATGCCTGGCGGCGCGGTGATTAACGGCGACTTCAACAATGTGCTGCCAGTGGATTTGGTTGATCCGCAGCAGGTGCAGGAGTTTGTCGACCACGCCTGGTATCGATATCCCAACGATCAGGTCGGGCGTCATCCGTTCGATGGCATCACCGACCCGTGGTACAACCCCGGCGATGTCAAAGGCAGCGATACCAACATTCAGCAGCTGAATGAACAGGAACGCTACTCGTGGATCAAAGC
>SCPN01000748.1_pt1 | contig 46839 bp, 50 predicted proteins | sample 6106831 | NCBI WGS metagenome assembly SCPN01 (sample SAMN10720447, study PRJNA508395) | human gut metagenome | isolation source: Participant 1, 0 month | reverse complement strand
CTTCATTCAAAGAATACAAGGAAGAAATGATGACGCTCCTCCTGATTCCCAAATCACCCTCACCGTCATGCGCCAGGTGCAGGATGAATATCAGGAAATGGCAGTGGATGTTATCCTGGAAACCTTAAAATAGGAAATTAAAAAACAAACTATAAACCAATATTTTTTTATAAATTTCCAATTTAGAAAAAATGTAAAAAGAACGTGCCTGAAGGCAGAATGGAGAAAAAATGAAATATATAAAGGACTTAAAAGAAGGCGACAGAGTATTCGATATATACCTCTGCAAACATAAGCAGTCAGCGGTGACCAAAAACGGTAAGGCTTACGACAATGTGATACTTCAGGACAAAACCGGCACCATTGACGCCAAGATCTGGGATCCCAACAGCGCAGGCATTGCTGAATTCGACAGCCTGGATTACATAGAGGTATACGGCGATGTCAACTCCTTCCAGGGCTCTCTGCAAATCAGCGTAAAAAGAGTCCGCCTTTGCCAGGAGGGAGAATACGATCCTGCCGATTACCTTCCTGTAAGCGCTAAAAATATCGACGACATGTACAAAGAACTGCTTGGTTTTATCGGCCGCGTGGAAAACCAGTACCTGAGAAAGCTGCTGGAAACCTTCTTTGTGGAAGACGAAGCCTTTATCAAGGCGTTCCGCTCCTCCTCCGCAGCCAAAACCGTACATCACGGCTTCGTAGGCGGCCTTTTGGAACACACCCTCAGCGTCACTAGACTCTGCGAATACTACTGCGCAGCCTACCCGCTGCTGAAAAAGGACCTCCTGATCACGGCAGCCATCTGCCATGACATCGGAAAAACAAGAGAAATCTCCCTCTTCCCTGAAAACGACTACACCGACGACGGCCAGCTTCTGGGCCACATCGTCATGGGAACGGAAATGATAGGTCAGAAAGCCCGCACAATACCCGGTTTCCCGCCGGTTCTGGAAGCGGAACTGAAACACTGCATCCTGGCGCACCACGGCGAATACGAATACGGCTCCCCCAAAAAACCGGCCCTGATCGAAGCGGCTGCCCTGAACCTGGCTGACAACACCGACGCAAAGATGGAAACTTTCATGGAAGCCCTTCAGAATGCAAAGGATGCCGGCTGGCTTGGCTACAACAGATTATTTGAATCCAACATCAGAATGACACGGATGGAGTAAAGCACGATGGAAATAAAAAAGAATGACATTCTCTCACAGTGGAGATAACGGACACCGGGATCGAAGGCGAAGGAATAGGAAAAACCGACGGTTTTATTCTGTTTGTCAAAGATGCGGTTATCGGCGACACGGTACAGGTGAAGGTCATGAAAGCGAAGAAAAACTATGCCTATGCAAAGCTGGAGAAGGTACTTGTGCCTTCTCCTTTTCGTGTTCAGCCCCCCTGCCCCTTCCACCGCCAATGCGGCGGCTGCCAGCTTCAGCCGCTCTCCTATGAAAAACAGCTGGAATTTAAACAGAATAAAATAAGGAACAACCTCATCCGAATCGGCGGATTTTCCCCGGAACACATCGATGCCTGCATGGAACCGATTATTGGAATGGAAGACCCCTGGCACTATCGGAATAAGGCACAGTTCCCCTTTGGATATGACAAAGAAGGAAACGTGGTAACGGGTTTTTACGCCGGAAGAAGCCACAACATCATCGCCAATACGGACTGCGCCCTGGGCGTGGAGGAAAATAAGACGGTTCTGGAAACCATCCTTGCCTATATGAAAAAATATGGAGTTTCCGCCTACGACGAGACTTCCGGAAAGGGACTAATCCGCCATGTGCTGATAAGAAAGGGCTTTGCCAGCGGCCAGCTCATGGCCTGCGTCGTTATAAATGGGAACAAGCTACCGGAGGAAAAAGCGCTGGCGGAGGAGCTGTGGAAGATCCCCGGGATGACCAGCGTATCCGTAAATGTTAACACGGAGAGAACCAATGTGATTCTGGGCAAAAAGGTGCGGGTTTTGAAGGGCGAAGAGAAGATCGAGGATACCATCGGAGACGTGGTATTTCGGATATCCCCGCTGTCTTTCTATCAGGTGAACCCGGTACAGACGAAGAAGCTGTATGGACAGGCCTTAGAGTATGCGGGCCTGACCGGGGAAGAAACAGTTTGGGATCTGTACTGCGGGATTGGTACTATCTCATTGTTCCTGGCAAAAAAAGCGAAGAAAGTGTATGGCGTGGAGATTGTGCCGGAAGCGATTGCTGATGCGAAGGAAAACGCCGCCAGGAACGGAATAACAAACGCGGAATTTTTCGTCGGGAAGGCGGAAGAAGTGCTTCCTCAGAAATATGAGGAGGATGGGGTTTATGCGGATGTGATCGTGGTGGACCCGCCTCGGAAGGGGTGCGATGAGAAGTGCCTCGAAACCATGGTGCGGATGCGGCCGGAGAGAATTGTGTATGTGAGCTGCGATTCGGCTACGCTGGCAAGGGATTTGAAGTATTTGGGGGAGATGGGGTATGAGGTGAGGAAGTGGAGAGGGTGTGATATGTTTCCGGGGACGGTGCATGTGGAGAGCGTAGTGTTGATACAAAGAAAAACTATGTAGATATCCTTAATTTTAGGTACTTTTTCAAGCATATAGTGTTCACTGGCGACGGTGAAAAATGCAGAAATAAGGAGATAAAAGATTACATCAATGTTTCTGTGGTGGTTGGTATAGAGTGTGGAGATACAACAGAATAAGATTTACAAAGAGGGGTACTGAATAACAACAGTATCCCTTTCTTACATTTGAGCGTTCAAAATGAGCGTCCTATTTTGTATTAAAATAAAAGGAGGATTTATTTCTTATGAAAAAGATTATGAACCGCCTGCTTGCTGGCATACTTAGTCTGGCTGCGGTTTTTACAACCTTACCTGCAACAGTATTGGACGGACGCACAGGAAAAAGCAGGATACATGGAAAAAGTGATGAATGATGGCAGCGTAGGCTCTACATTTCACGAGGCATTATGCATGTGGAGGGTGAAAACGCCTACTGTATTGACATCGACACAGCCTTTGAGTCTGGCTATAAGACCCGAAGTGACGCAAGCACACGTATGAGTGCCAACCAGATTGCGGACGTTGCCCTCTCCTTGGAATACGTCAAACAGTACGTGGCCAGCCACAAGGAGCTGAATTACAAACAGGTCTATCTATTAGAGCAATGCGTTGTCTGGCAGCGATTGAGCGTATAACTCGGCTGGCAGTGCGACAACGTAAGAGCTGCTTATGATGAAATATCCAAAGCAGTCCAAAATGAGGTCTACGCTGGAGCAAAGGCTTTCGTCAAAGAAAACAAAGGCCGCTATGAGTGCGTCGGCTATATCTATACTGGCAACAGGCAGGATTGGGGACAGTTTTGGGTGAAGCTGGTGGTCGGAAATGCCACCTTGCAAAAATTATCAGCGAACACAGGATTCACAGAGGGCAGTACAATCTATTCTGTGGCAGGTGCAACCTATGGCGTATTTGCCGACAAAGGTTGCATGGACAGACTTGCTACCCTTACCACAGATAAAAATGGGAACACAGAAACCGTCGAAGTCAGAACTGGCACTGTCTATATCAAGGAATTGTCTGCACCAGCAGGCTTTACACTGGACAAAAAATGTGTATCCGTTGACTGTCAAGGCTGGAAAGACCGCTACCTTGAAAGTCAGTGATACCACAAAGGCCACAACTACTCTTATCGAGCTGTTTAAGATTGAGATGGATACTTCAAAATCTGTGCCACAGGGAAGCGCTTCTTTAGAGGGTGCAGAGTTCACATGGAATTTTTATGCTGGCAACTACAACAAAGACAATCTTCCGAAACAGCCTACCCGTACATGGATAACAAAGACGGTGGCTGAAAAAGGCAGCGACGGTAACATTCATTACATCACAAAGCGGACTGACAGCTTCTACACACAGAATGGCGTTCCATGCCTGCCGCTTGGTACTTTGACTGTATCCGAGAACAAGAGTCCGACAGGTTACTTACTGGACGGTGCATTTTTACTGGTAGATGGTAGCGAGGAACAGATTAAAGGTATGTATCTGACACAGATTACCAAAGATAGGGAGTTGGCTGTCCTTAAAGGCAGCAACCAATACTCCGTATCAGAAAAGGTTATCCGTGGCGGCGTAAAATCCAGAAAAGAGATTATGAAACAAAGAATACTAAACCACAGGGCAGTACAACCTTAAAGGATACTGCTTTTTCGATTACTTCCTTAAATGACAATGCAGTGCTGGTAGACGGAAAGCTCTATCAGAAAAACGAGGTGGTAAAGACAATCCTCACAGGGATTGACGGTATCACTTCTACTGCTGTGGATACCTTTACCCTATGGAAAATACCATTGATGAAAGTAAAAGCCCAACAGGATATTTGAAAGATGATGTAAAACCAATCGAATTTGAAATCAACGAAAATGGTAAAATCATGGATTTATCTGGTGAGGATACTTTCATCTACAACCAGATTAAGCGTGGTGACATTGAGGGCGTAAAAATCGGTGACGCTACACACAAGCGTCTTGCGGACGTACCGTTTCGGATCCTGCACAAAGGAATGGAAATTCAGGAAAGCCAGAACTGTACGGTAATCACGCTGCGAATGAAGCACCGGAGAATGCGATGGTCAGTAAAAGGGGCGAATAATCTTGCGAAGGCACTTTATCGAAAAGAGAACAGGGAGCTGGTAGAAACGATAGACAGATATACAGATGGCCTCGTGTTAACCATGCAGAGGTAGGAAATCATAGAAGCATTAAATGCTATAAAAGCGCCAAAAAGGGATGGAAAAGGAAATCCGTACGCAGACAGATTTAATCATCACATGCCACTAATTGAAGCAATGCAGACGGCATCCAGGAAAGCATTTAAAAGAGTATTTGGGTATTAGAATAAATATCCGGTAAACGGTCCTTTGGGGGAACAAAAAAACAAGAAATATTATCTTAAAAACAATAGAAAATTTGCCAACGTTTACTTGACACAAACAAATATAATGATTTAATTGATTGTGTTATTTGATAATAGTATAATAACTTCACAAGCTAAAATTGAGGGAGGAAACTAATGAATATATTATCAAATAAAATTAAATGGTTACAAAATTGGGAGTTAAAAAAAGAGTACAATGTTGAAATTGGATTCGATAATCATACTATGTTGAGAGGGTACACGACAGAAAAGGTTTTTCTTAGCATAGAACAATTACCAGACATAGATTTTTTTATTGAAATTCATAAGTTAAAGCCAAAATTTTATGCGGATAATGTCATAATATATGGCGAAATAGTTTGCTATATTGGTGATAAAAAATATAGGGTTATTTATCACTATGATACAAATTGTTATATGATAAAAGATGATACAGATACTATAATTAAAAAAATTGAAAGGTAATATTTTAAAGTTTTTAATTAACTTATGTTAAGAATAATCTGTAATATTCAACTTTACTAGCAGTTAGTCTATATGATTAGCTGCTTTTTTCATGCCTAGAAAGGAGAACGATACAAAGAAAAGGCGACCGTTTCCGAGCCAGTGACAGGTCGCTGGTGGTGCGGTTGATCACCCTGCAACTGGCAGTGCTGTTCCTTGGGGGAGTCCTGCTGCTGAATATCCCTGCCCTGCTGCACACCGACTGGAACAGGGTTTCGCTACTGCATGAGGGCAACATAAAACTTGTCGTCATGCCTTATATGGTGGTTTCCGTCATGGCTGCGACTCTGGCGTGCGGTGTGGCTTCGCTCCTGTATGCCCGTTACCGTCCAGATAAGATAAAGCAGCTCTGCCACCGCCAGAAACTTTCCCGTATGATACTGGAAAATGTCTGGTACGAGTCCGAGCAGTCACAGGACAGCGGCTTTTTCAAAGACCTGCCAGCCAGCAGGTCAAAAGAGAAAATCACCCATTTCCCCAAAGTGTACTACCGCTTGAATAACGGACTCATTCACATTCTGGCTGAAATCACGCTGGGAAAATATCAAGAACAGCTCCTGCACTTGGGAAAGAAGCTGGAAACAGGGCTTTACTGTGAGCTGGTTTACAAAGAGCTGAAAGACAGCATTGTGGAATATACCCTGCTCTATGACACTATGGCCAACCGTATCACCATTGATGAGGTTCGGGCGGAAAATGGCAGTGGCAAACGTCTGGTGGGAGTATGACAAGTTCCCCATATGCTGATAACTGACGACACAGGCGGCGGTTAGATGTATTTTATCCTTACCATGATAGAAGCCCTCCGCGTACTAACGCCAAAATGTATGTGCTTGACCTGAAGAACGCTGAACTTGCGGATCCGTTGTCGCCCAGAGTCTACTACCGAAAGGAGGAAATCACAGACTGTATCCACCGTTTTTATGAGGGCATGGAATGGAAATCATAAAAGACCAGGGACAAAACAGGGCTATGCTTTGGATACACTGACTTGAATACGTGAAATGCAGACGACAGTGCGTGAAGTGGCATAGCCACTTGAAGACAGCTATGCTGTACAGATGATGGCGGCAGGCCGCCGGAACCGCCATGCAGGTGGAGGTTTCAAACCACCCTAAGGTGCTGTAGTCAAAAGCTATGGTATTGAGCGTTAGGAAAAGGCAGTAATAAAACTGTCAGGTAGGTATTAAGGAGATGAATGAAAAGTGAACCACTTACGAAAATGTCGAAAGCGTAGAGATTCCATCAAAACCAGGGATGTCGTTAACCTGGGACAAGTCCAGAGGAAACCTGTTTACTGACTGGCGGTGGGCGGCACAGAGGTGGCATGAACTTAATACAGGCGTTTGTACGGAACGTGGGAACCCACGGGCTGATGTTAAGGAGTATATCAAGCGGAAGAACCGCAAGATAAGAGTACCAATGCAGCCATGGGGCAGATTGGGTTGTAGTAGTGAATGAACTAAAGTTCATGGAAGTTCCTGTAATGGGAATGGAGCGAAGGACCCGAGTTATTCAGTTTCGAGAATAAGTCAACTTTGAAAGGAGGAGGAACTTATGCAAGAAACAAAGCCATACAGTATTTCAAAAAGAGCAGTGATTGCTGCCTATGAAAAAGTAAAAGCAAACAAGGGAACATATGGGGTAGATGAGCAATCTATCGAGGATTTTGAGAGAAAGCTGAATAACAATCTCTATAAAATCTGGAATAGGATGTCATCAGGCAGTTATTTCCCGAAACCTGTAAAAGCAGTAGCAATCCCCCAAAAAGAATGGGGGTACCCGTATTCTGGGAATTCCAACCGTAGAAGACAGAATCGCACAGATGGTGGTAAAGTTATACCTTGAACCAAGTGTGGAACCGATATTTTATGATGACTCCTATGGATATAGACCTAATAAATCGGCGATACAGGCAATAGAAGTAACAAGAACGAGATGTTGGAGAAAAGACTGGGTGTTAGAGTTTGATATCAAAGGTCTTTTTGATAATATCAGGCATGATTATCTTATGGATATGGTAAAACGCCATACGAAAGAAGAGTGGATTCTTCTTTATATACAAAGGTGGCTGATTGCACCATTTCAGATGGAAGATGGAACAATTGTTCCGAAAATTTCCGGCACGCCGTCGCAGGGCGGGGTGATTAGTCCGGTACTTGCAAATCTATTTCTGCACTATGTATTTGATGATTTTATGGTAAAGGAAGTTCCCAAGTATTCCGTGGGCAAGATATGCGGATGATGGGATTGCGCACTGTGTATCCCTGAAGCAGGCAAAATATCTTCAGCGCAGACTGCAGGAACGCTTTGTAGGTTTTGGATTGGAATTAAATATGGAAAAGACAAGGATTGTGTATTGTAAAGATGATGACCGCAAAGGGAAACATGAACATACATCCTTTGACTTCCTTTGGGATATACATTCAGACCAAGGCATGCAAAGAACAAATACGGTAAGTTCTTTACCAACTTTCTGCCGGCAATGAGTGAAAAGGCAAAGAAAGCGATACGAAAGGTTGTCCGTGGATGGAAGCTGCAGTTCAAGCCAGATAAAGATTTGTGGGATATAGCAAATATGTTCAATAAGCAGATACAGGGATGGATTAACTATTATACGCATTTCTATAAATCAGAAATATATGAGGTTCTAAGATACATCAACGGGCGGCTGGTCTATTGGGTAAGAAGAAAGTACAAGAACCGAAACTCAAGAAAGAGAGCCGAATACTGGTTAGGAGAAATAGCAAAGCGAGATAGGAATCTGTTTGCACACTGGACACTGTAAGTTTGGAATACTGCCATTGGCTGGATAAAGGGAGTTGTATGAGCTGAGAGGTTCACGTACAGTTCTGAGAGGGACTTAGGGGGAGGTTTCCTGGGTCTACTTACTTAGGAAAACGCTGCGGTCTTGAATAGGTTGAAACAGATTATCATGTTTGGTCGGCAGGCTATTTTCTGATACTCGCCTGCCAGCGGCCAGACGCTAAATACTTGGGCGACGGTATCCGTGACCAGTTTAATTTCCGTGTGGCGTTAGGCTGCATGAGTGAACTCGGCTATTTGATGATGTTCGATGAAGTAGGCAAAGACTTTTTTCTGAAACAGATTAGAGGGCGTGGCTATGTTGATGTGGGGACAAGTGTCATCAGTGAGTTTTACACTCCCCTTGTCCCCAAAGAACATGACTTCCTAAAAGACATAGGGAAACTCATGCAGAACAGGCAGACTGCGTGCGAAGCGAAAGCCGCTGGCACGGACTAGCCTGTGTTGGTATGGCGCATGCCACACCAATTATAAGCCCCTTGGTATCTAACAGAGGGGAACAAATACAATAGGAAACAGTCATAAACGTATGGAAAGTCCTTGTAAAACGGGGACTTTTCCTGCTTTTTGAGGGTGTCAACAAGACCGCTTTCAGTTGATACTTCCGTTTCCAGATAGGGGGGATTTTGCTGAATGACACTGGCTGGATAAAGGATTTTAAAGAAAAGCGGCTGGCATACGGTGTTTCACAAAACAAACTGGCATGGCTGCCGGCATTACAAGGCAGTACCTTAATAAGATAGAGTCAGGCAGTGCCGTCCCCAGCGAGGAACTGAAAGAAAACCTGCTGCAAGCTCTGGAACGGTACAAGCCAGAAACATCGCTTACCATACTGTTTGATTACGTGAGGATACGTTTTCCCACCACAGACGTGCGGTTCGTGGTAGAAACAATCCTTAAATTAAAGCTGGACTTTATGATACATGAGGACTTCGGTTTCTATTCTTATCCAGAGCATTACTACATGGGGTACATCTTCGTTTTGGTATCCCCCGAATTGGGAAAAGGGGTACTGCTGGAATTGAAAGGAAAAGGCTGCCACCAGTTTGAAAACTTCCTGCTGGCACAGCGCAGGAGCTGGTACGACTTCTTTATGGACGCTCTGTGTGAGGGTGGCATATGCAAGCGGATAGACCTTGCCATCAATAATATGGTTGGGATACTGGATATTCCAGAGCTGACAAGGAAATGCAGGAACGAAAAATGTATCTCCGTGTTCAGTAGCTTCAAGTCCTACCGTTCTGGGGAGCTGGTGCAGAGCCATGAAGAAAACAAGTCCAGCATGGGACATACGCTCTATATCGGTTCGCTGAAATCAGAAGTTTACTTCTTCGTGTATGAAAAAAATTTCGAACAATAAGTGAAATACGATATTCTAGTGGAGAAAACACCCAGCAAGAACCGATTTGAAATCTGCTTAAAGAATGAGCGAGCCTATTATGTGCTGCGTGACCTGCTAACCTATCACGACGCTGAACTCACTGATTTTTCCATTATCAACCGTTATATACGTTTTGCTGACAAAGACGAAACAAAACGTCGTAGCGAATGGCAGACAAATGAGCGTTGGGCTTGGTTTATCGGTAAGAATAGTGGTCGGCTGAAATTGACAACGAAACCAGAAGCCTATAACTTCCAGCGGACGCTGAACTGGCTGGCAAGGCAGTTCGCCCCCGCCTTACAGGTGGCTGAAAAGATGGATAGACTCAATAACACGACGATTATTAAAGACATGGTGAAAAATGCAAAGCTGACTGACCGCCTGGAAAAGGGCTTACAGCAGCTATCCGTCACCGTGGAGGAAATGACCGTGGACGACAAGGAAGAATGAGAAATGTGGCATTTATTGTTTGACCTGCTGCTGATGTCAGTAGGAATGGGTGTGGTGCTTATGTGTATCCTGCAAGTAGGAAAAGAAGCGGACACCCACTTAGAAGAAATGGAAAGGAGCAAAGACAGATGGATTTCGGTCAGAACTTATACAACTGGTTTTTAAGCAACGCACAGAGCCTTGTACTTATGGCGATTGTAGTGATTGACATTTACTTAGGCTTCAAGTGTGAGTTTAGCAAACGTATCGGCTTTCTGGTGATTGCCTTGATTGCGGTCGGCTTGGTGTTTAATGCTGGTGGCGTGAAAGGTGTACTGCTGCAACTGTTTAACAAGATTACCGGAGCTTAATAGCAATTTCATATACAATATGCCTGTAATTATTTGTAATAATATGGTAGAATAAATCTATCTTAAACAAATGAGAGGTGTATCAAATGAAAATATTTGTAAGCTGGTCGGGTGAGTTAAGCTGTCAAATAGCTGAAACATTAAAAAAATGGATTCCGTGCATACTGCAATCAGTAGAAGTCTTTTTTTCACCAGAAGATATTGAAAAAGGTGATAATTGGGATAAGACTATTTCTACAGAGTTATCTGAATGTAAGTATGGCATTATATGCTTAACTACAGAGAATACATCCGCACCGTGGATTAACTTTGAAGCAGGAGCAATAGCCAAATCGCTTGATTCAAGGGTAACAGCCCTTATGGTAAATATAAAACCATCAGATATAAAAGGACCATTATCACGTTATCAAGCAACAAAATTTGAAAAAGATGATTTCTTCCAATTAGTTAATTCTATAAATAAGGAATTGGAAACACCTCTAGAACATTCTGTTTTACAGAATACTTTCAATGCCATGTGGGCATCTTTGGAAAGCGAAGCAATGACGGCAATTAGTAAATATTCTAAAAAAAGTGTGGTTACAAAACCACAAAATAATAGTTCCGCTGAAAATGAAGCCATGGAAGAAGTATTGCAACTTTTAAGGCAACAAAGTGCTTTATTATCAAATCCTGAGAAAATGTTACCAATAGAATACATGGAATATGTACAACGCAAAATGGATGATAGAAATAGGGATTTATCTTCTGATTATGATATGATGACCGAAGAAATACTGCACTATATTGAAAATGTTTTAAAAAATATAGGGATGTTTCCAGATCATGCATTTTCATATGAGATATTGTATATGTTGAGATTTGATGAATTACTACAGATTATTATGCATAATACCAAACGGAAGAATAACAAGCCTATATATATGAAAATACGACAGTTAGAACAAAAATATCAAGAATTAGCATATAGTAGACGGGAAAATTTAAATAGTGTTCATTTAAAAGAAAAAATGGTTATAGAATGAATATTTAAAAGTGGCAAATCTTAATGGTTTGCTATTTTTTTACTCTTTTAACAGTATCCTGTTTTATCAGAAACACAAACGAAATTGAAAGGACGTGATTTGAAAACAAATGTATGAAATGAGATTATATATCCTCGACATCAGAAAATCCTACCATGAGGATGAGGACGGATATGCAGGTGCATGGTTCAACTGCCCTGTGGACTTGGAGGAAATCAAGGAAAGGCTTGGTGTTGAACAAGAGGAAGATTTTGAGATTGCAGACTATGAGCAGCCTTTTGTCTTAAACCCCGATATGCCTTTATAGGAAATCAATGTTCTGTGCCGCATGATACAGGAAATCGCGGGCACACCTGTGGGAAGCGAGACGAAAGAAATATAGGCGTAGTGGTTCCAAAATATCGAGGTTTCATCAGCCATAAAGACGAGATATGCCACTATAATGTGTCGGATTCGGCTGCGCTGGCTGAATCCTTCATCGTGGAGGAACACTGCTTCGGGGAGCTGCCGCCAGAGTTGGTGCAGCACATTGACTTTACTTCCTACGGGCATGAACTGGAACAAAGCGATGCTTACCTCTTTACTTCCAGCGGCGTGTTCCGTTATCCGTAAGGCGGTATCCCTATGGAGGAAATGAGGGTCTATATCGCCAACTTAGGCAAATATAACGAGGGTGAGCTTGTAGGTGACTGGTTCATGCCGCCTGTGGACTATGACGAGATGGCAGAACGTATCGGCTTGAATGACCGCTACGAGGAATATGCTATCCATGACTATGAGCTGCCCTTTGAAATCGACGAGTGCACGCCCATTGAGGAAGTGAAACGCCTGTGCACTATGGTGGAGGAACTGGGCCATCCTTTAAATGAAGTGATAGACGACCTGCTCTGCCAGTTTTGCAGCATAGAGGAACTTTACGACCACAAGGACGACATCATTCAGTACCTTGGCTGTGACGACATGGCGGACGTTGCCTACCACCTCATTGATGAGTACAAAGCTCTGGGTGAGATACCCGACCGATTAAAAAATTACATTGACTATGAAGCCTTTGCCCGTGACCTTGACTTGGAGGGCTGCTTCGTGGAAACAAGGTGCGGAGTTTTTGAGTGCCTGTATTAACTGGCTGGCAGACCAACACAAATGCGGTTCTGGCAGCTTATTTCATTGCACAGCAGTCTGTAAAAAGCAGGCTGCTGTTTCTGTTTTTACAGAAAGGAATGGTACACAACATTGAAGAAAATAAGAAGCTATACAAATATCTGGAGCGTGGAAAAGGTCATTTACGCATCAATGATTTTTAGCTCCCGTTCCCCATAACGTTCACACAGATGTCATGGTTCGTGGTATCCCTGTTTGCGGTGATTGTGTTTGCCGAGCTGCCGCCGCTGAACATGATTGACGGTGCATTCATCAAATACTTTGGTATCCTCGTGGTAGTCACGTGGTTTGCGAGCCAGAAAACCTTTGATGGCAAGAAGGCTTTCGGTTTCCTAAAGTCCAGTATCAGGTACCTGCTTCGCCCCAAAGTGACATATGCAGGAAAGACGGTCAAGCTGAAAACGGAAACTTTCAATACCGTTGTCACAGCAGTTAGGAGTGATTTATATGTTCCCGATTAAATATATCGAAAACAACCTTGTATTCAACCATGGTGGGGAGTGTTTTGCCTACTATGAGCTGACACCCTACAATTATTCGTTTCTGTCTCCAGAGGAAAAGTACATGGTGCATGGCAACTTCCGTCAGCTTATCGCCCAGAACCGTGACGGGAAGATACACGGCTTGCAGAGCAGTACCGAGTCCAGTATCCGAGCCACACAGGAACGCTCCAAACAGGAGGTCACAGGACAATTCCGTGAGGTCGTCTGTGCAAAGATAGACGAGCAGACCGAAGCTCTGGTGGAAATGATTGGGGAAAATCAGATTGACTACCGCTTTTTCCTTGGCTTCAAGCTGCTGGTGAATGAGGAAGAAATCAGTCTGAAAAACGCAAGGAAATCTACTGCCATGACCTTTGCTGATTTTCTCTATGAGGTCAACCATCATCTGATGGGGGACTTTGTTTCCATGAGTAATGATGAAATCAACCATTTCCTAAAGATGGAAAAGTTCTTGGAAAGCAAAATTTCAAGGCGGTTTAAAATAAGGCGGTTGGAAAAGAAAGACTTAGGCTACTTTTGGAGCATATCTACGGGAAAACAGGGGTTGCCTATGGGGATTACGCCTATGATTTGCTGAAACTCTGGTAAAGCGGTACGACCTTATTCGTCCCACACGCTGCCAGATTACAGAAAACCAGCGATACCTAAAGCTGGACAGTGAAGATCAGACAACGTATGTGGCCTACTTCACCATTAACAATATCGTCGGGGAGCTGGATTTTCCCTCAAGTGAAATATTCTATTACCAACAGCAGTAATTCACGTTCCCTGTTTCTACCTCCCTGAATGTAGAAATCGTCACCAACAAAAAAGCATTGACGACCGTGCGCAATAAAAAGAAAGAACTCAATGACTTGGATAACCACGCATGGGAGTCCAACATTGAAACCAGCAGCAACGTGGTAGAAGCCCTCGACTCGGTGAATGAGCTGGAACCTGCCCTTGACCAGTCCAAAGAGTCAATGTATAAGCTGTCCTATGTGGCGCGTGTGGTGGCTGATAAGTGACCTATTTGACGGTTACTATTAGACTAAAAACTATATCTCTGTAATTCAGTTGAAATCCCCCTCAAAAATGGTAAAATAAAGGAGATAAATGTAAAAATAGCGGATAGTCCACAAATATCGTGGCAAAATTCCAATTAGTATAATTACTTTAAAAAGGAGTAACCACATGGGCTTTATTCGTGACCTTTTCAGAAAGAAAAAGAATTCTAATACAAACGCAATACCTTCTGAAAATAATCAATATATTACACGGATGTTTGAACTTCTGCAGTTTATGGATAACCTTTTACAAGCAGATAAGTATATCGCTAGAAGTGAATATCAGTGCAGACTTAAAAGTTACCAGGAAGTAATAGATTTTTTTACTATTTTAAAAAATAGCGGTATGCTGATTTCGTTTTGTAAAAAGAATGGTATTAAAGAATCATATATAAATCAGGCGGAAGAGAAAATTCTTCATTTTGATCAATATATAGATGAGCATAATGATAATTTTATAAAGAAGACGATGGTAGAAGATAAGGAGTATTTAGATAATATTCTTAAAGCTGTAGATCCCAATATCTTATTAGATGAGGATCAACGGCGGGTAATATTAACAGATGAGGACTACTGCCTGGTTATAGCCGGTGCCGGTGCCGGAAAAACAACAACGGTTGCTGCAAAAGTAAAGTATCTTGTTGAGAGAAATCAGGTGGATCCATCTCAAATATTAGTAGTCTCTTTTACGAATAAGGCAGTTATTGAACTTCGGGAAAAAATAAATGAGGAGCTTAAAATAGGATGCCCGATCGCTACGTTTCATTCTACCGGCAACGCAATTATTCATAAAAACGAACCTGATGAAAAATTAAATATTGTTGAAGGTTCTAAACTGTATTTTGTGATTCGTGACTATTTCAGAGGAGCTATTATGCAAAATGAAAATATAGTCAATAAATTGATTATGTTTTTTGCATCTTATTTTGAAGCTCCATACGAAGGTGATGATCTGAATGTTTTCTTTAATCAGATTGCCAAGGCGAATTTTTCTACCATGCGTAGCGATTTAGAAGATTTTAAACGCGAGGTAATTGATACCAGAACAAAAAAGTCGGTTACAATTTTAAACGAAGTGCTTCGTTCTCATCAGGAAGTGGAGATTGCTAATTTTTTGTATTTAAATAACATAGAATATGAGTATGAGCCTGTTTATCAGTATCATATCCTATATGCAAGAAAACCATACACACCTGATTTTATTATCAAACAAAATGGAAAGGTTGCATATATTGAACATTTTGGAATTACAGAGGATGGAAAAAACGACAGGTTCAGCGAAAAAGAGGTAGAAGCTTATAAGAAAGCTGTTAACGAAAAAGTGTTATTACACCATAAGCATGGGACTACCTTGATCTATACCTTTTCCAGATATAATGATGGAAAACCATTATTATATCATTTGCAAAAAAAATTAGAGGAAAATGGTTTTGAAATGAAACCTCGTTCAAATACAGAAGTGATGGAGATGCTGGTAGCGGGGGAAGAAAATCGCTATGTACGTAAATTAGTGAATCTAATCAGTAGGTTTATATCTAATTTCAAGGTAAATGGATATACGGCTGATGATTTTAACCGTATGTATCATTCTACACAGAATGTCAGAACCAGACTGTTTCTTGATATATGTAGTGATTGTTTCTTAGAATATGAGAGATATCTGAAAGAGAATAAAGCCGTAGACTTTCAGGATATGATAAATGAATCCTCCAGAATCCTTCGGGAAGTAAAAGAAATGAAGCAAAAGTTGGACTTCAAGTATATCATTGTTGATGAATACCAGGACATATCAAGACAACGATTTGATTTAACTAATGCTCTGGCAGAAGTGACTGATGCAAAAATTATTGCAGTTGGAGATGACTGGCAGTCTATATATGCTTTTAGTGGCTCAGATATTACGTTGTTTACGAAGTTTGAAGAGAAGATGGGATATGCAAAGCTCTTAAAAATTGTAAAGACGTATCGTAATTCACAGGAAGTAATTGACATAGCAGGTAATTTTATTCAAAAAAACTCGGAGCAAATAGCAAAAAGACTGGAATCTCCAAAGCAGATTAATGATCCGGTTATTATTTATACATATGATAGTACCTATAAAGGCAAGGACGGAAACCGCAGGAGCGGTGTAAATTATGCTATTGCGCATGCTGTTGAGACTGCATTGGAAAAGATTATAAGCTACGGTAAAACTGAAGGTAGAAAAGCAGAATCGATCTTGCTTCTTGGGCGCTTTGGCTTTGACGGGGATCAGTTGGAAAAGTCAGGATTATTTGAATACATTAACCGGGGAAGCAAAATAAGAAGTGTAAAATATCCGGAACTTGACATAACTTTTATGACAGCACATTCTTCAAAGGGTTTGGGTTATGATGAAGTAATTATTGTAAATGGAAAAAATGAAACCTATGGTTTCCCGTCAAAAATTGAAGACGATCCGGTTTTGTCATTTGTAATTAAAGGGGATCGTTCTATTGATTATGCTGAAGAACGTCGCCTTTTCTATGTTGCAATGACAAGGACAAAAAATCGTGTTTATTTTATTGCACCGGAACAGAACCCGTCTGAATTTCTGCTGGAGTTGAAGAGAGATTATAAAAATATTGTGCTTCATGGTAATTGGAATGAAGAGGAACCCAAAACAATGGGGCGTAAACCCTGTCCAATTTGTGGTTATCCATTACAGCTTAGATATAAAAACTCATATGGATTGCGCTTGTTTATTTGTACGAATGAGCCAGAAGTATGTGGTTTTATGACAAATGAATACGTTGCTGGTAAACTTTCAATCATGAAATGTGATTCCTGCAGGGATGGTTACATGATTGTAAAGCATGCAAGGGAAAAGGATTATTTTTTAGGATGTACAAATTATAAAAAGGATGGGACAGGTTGTAATAATGTAGTCAGCAGAAAGCAGTTTTATGATATGATGGGATATGCTCCGGAGCCGGCTAAACCAGAGAAAGAAAATAATAAAATACAAGCAGACTATCAATCCAAGAATAGAAAAAATCCAGAAATAAAAACAACAGTTGATACTTTTGCAATAAAAAAAGGAAGTTTTTCCGGAATAGAATATAAAGGGCGGGATTTAAACGAAACGATATATGTAATTCTTTCGGCCTTGCAGAATGTTAGCACTATCCGTTATTATGGAACTACTATGCTTGTTGATGTATTACATGGCGAGTCTACAAAGCGAATGCTGGATGCAAAATTAAATATGATTTCCCAGTTTGGCGAGTTAAGTTCCTTTTCCAAAGAAGAGTTGTATGCAATGATTACATGGCTGATAACAAATGGTTATATATTAAAAACAAAAGGACAGTATCCTGTCCTGCATCCGACATATAATGGAATACATTATGCTGAGATAATGACAGAAAAGCAGTTAAAGAAATTGAAGAAATACCTTGATGAGTGAACTGCTGAATTACTCCTCATCCCCGGTTTCGGTGAAAAAAAGGTAACCCAATACGGCCCTGCAATTCTTTCAATCCTGGAAAGGTACCGAAAACAATGAATAACCAACACACCACTCAAACCCTGAACTACTACAACCAAAACGCCGCCCAGTTCAGCGATTCCACCCAGTCCCTGGACTTTGCTTCCGTACAGGACAAATTCCTTTCCTTCTTACAACCGCAGGCACACATCCTGGACTTCGGCTGCGGCCCTGGAAGAGACACGAAATATTTCCTGTCTCACGGCTGTAGCACAGATGCCATCGATGGTTCGGAGGAATTTTGCAGAATCGCCTCCGATTATGCCGGAATCCCTGTAAAACAGATGCTTTTCCAGGAACTGAATGTATCAGAAGAATACGACGGCATCTGGGCTTGCTCTTCAATCCTTCATTCCACCTATGATGAGCTTAAGGATATACTGAAGAAGCTTGCCCGTGCGTTAAAAAAAGAAGGCATCCTGTATGCATCCTTTAAATACGGAGATTTTGAAGGAATGAGAAACGGCAGGTATTTTATCGATATGACAGAGGATAAACTGCAGAGAATATTACAGGAAACAGATGTATTTCAAATAAAGGAAAAATGGATAAGTTCAGATGTACGCCCGGGAAGGGATGATGAAAAATGGATGAACATGATTCTCGTAAAGAAAAACTGTATCTGATAGGCAGGTCCAGTAATAATTTATGGACTGAGGGCTCAGAATACAAGGCCCGCGGAGTCAGTATGGGAGGAGACATTCCGGCCAACCATCTGCTTACATATTTGGAAAAGAGCATAAAAAGTGCGGACAGCATTGATATCATCGTATCCTTTCTGATGGAATCAGGCGTCCGGCTTTTACTTCCTGCGCTTAAAAACGCGCTGGACAGAGGCGCGGCAATACGCCTTCTTACCGGAAATTATCTGGGCATCACACAGCCCAGTGCCCTTACCCTGCTCAAGTACGAGCTGGAGGACAGAGTCTGTGTCCACCTCTATCAGGAAAAGAACCGTTCCTTTCACCCAAAAGCTTACATATTTCACTATGCTGATAACAGTGAGATCTATGTAGGATCGTCTAACATTTCCCGCAGCGCGCTTACAAAAGGAATTGAATGGAATTACCGGTTTTCAGAAAAAGATGATGAACAAAGCTATCACCTTTTCTTTGAGGAGTTTGAAGACCTTTTTTATAATCATTCGGTTGAGGTGACGGATAAAGTACTGAAGGATTATGCGAAAAACTGGAAGCGTCCGGCCCTTCAAAAGGATATGGAACGCTATCAGGAAAAGCTGCCGGCGGGGGATGGCCGGCTTGCCCCTGTTTTTCCGCGGGGCGCACAGATAGACGCACTTTATGCATTGAAAAAGAGCCGTGAGGAAGGTGACAGAAAAGCGCTGATTCATGCTGCTACCGGAATTGGCAAGACCTATCTTGCTGCGTTTGATTCCATTGAATATAAAAAAGTATTATTTGTTGCGCACAGAGAAGAAATCCTGAAGCAGGCTGCGGAAAGCTTCAAAAGGGTTCGTCCGCAGGATGAACAGGGATTTTTCAACGGAAATCTGAAGCAGACGGATAAGCCCGTTATCTTTGCATCGGTCGGCTGTCTGGGAAAAGATGAATATTTGTGTGAAAAATATTTCCCGCAGGATTATTTTGATTATATTGTGATTGACGAATTCCATCATGCGGTAAATGATGGCTATAGGAAGATAATCAGATATTTTCAGTACCGTTTTCTTTTAGGGCTGACCGCGACTCCCAACAGGATGGATGGCCGGAATATTTATGAAATATGTGATTATAATGTCCCTTTTGAAATCACGTTGAAGGATGCAATTAATAAGGGAATGCTGGTGCCGTTTCATTATTATGGTATCTATGATGGCGTGGATTACTCCGGTCTGCCTGTAGTCAGGGGAAAATATTTGCAGAAGGATCTGGATATCAAGCTGATTGTTAAAGAAAGATGCGATCTGATTTATAAAAATTACAGAAAATATGGTTCTCAGCGCGCACTGGGTTTTTGCTGTTCCAGGGCACATGCGGAGAGGATGGCTGAGGAGTTCTGCGCCCGGAATGTGCCGGCATGTGCAGTGTACAGCGATGCGGATGGGAATTTTTCGGAAGACAGGACAGCTGCAATTGAAAAGCTGGAAAAAGGGGAGCTTAAAGTAATTTTTTCAGTGGATATGTTTAATGAGGGTGTGGATATTCCTTCTCTGGATATGGTGATGTTCCTGCGCCCCACGGAATCGCCGGTGGTTTTTCTTCAGCAGCTGGGCAGGGGACTGCGGAAGGAGGCAGGCAAGGAGTGTCTGACGGTCCTTGATTTCATGGGGAATTATGAAAAAGCCGGGAATGCGCCATTTCTTCTCAGCGGGGAGTCTTATTCCAGAGAGGCGGCGGAGAGGAAGGAGCAGAAGGATTTCGATTTTCCTCTGGACTGTGTTGTGGACTTTGATATGCGGCTGATCGATTTGTTTAAAGAAATGGCTGCCAGGAAGGAAACAAAGAAAGAGCGTATCCACGGGGAATATTTTAGGATTAAGGAATTTCTTGGAGGAAAGGTTCCTGCAAGGATGGATCTTTTTACTTATATGGAGGAGGAAATATATCAGCTTTGCTTAAAGAATTCGAAGGAAAATCCCTTTAACCATTATCTTGATTTCCTGAAGGAACTGAAGGAATTAACTGATGAGGAATGGAGGCTTTCACAGGGGCCGGGATGGGAATTCCTTCATATCGTGGAGACAACCTCCATGTCCAAATCCTATAAAATGCCTATACTTCTCGCTTTTTATAATGATGGAGAGATAAAAATGGGGATTACGGAGGAGGACGTTTATCAGAGCTGTAAGGCTTTTTATGAGAAGGATCAGAACTGGCGTGATATGGAAAAGGATAAGAACACAAGGGATTTCAGAAGCTGGGATAAAAAAAGATATGTCAGCGAGGCCCGGAAGAATCCGGTTCATTTTCTGAAGGAGTCGGGAAGCGGTTTCTTTGTGGATAGAGAGGGATTTGTGCTGGCTTTGAGGGATGACCTGAAGGACGTTGTGACGGAACCGGCTTTTGTGCAGCATATGAAGGATATTATAGATTACAGGACAATGAATTATTACAGACAGAGGTATGAGAAGGGTGAGTAGGGGTGAAAAAGAAAAATAATCAGCCGCTATATGATTTTGTATTTTACATTTCTGGTTGAGAGATATTTTCCCGAAGGTATTGTTAATAATCTGATTTGCATTGCGTTGCTTATCTGGTTTTTGTATTATTTATTAAAGGCATTTTCGGAAGATTCAAAAAGATTACTACTATATGAAGACTACATTGAAATTATTGAAGGAATCCTGGAAAGCCGTAAGAAATCAGAAAGTAACCAGATATAAGTAATTCATTAAACGATACCCAAAACCCTCATACAACAAATAACAAAGGAGCCCCCTCAAATGAAAAAACAACTAAACCGCTACAAATTCGAAAAAATCTCCAACATGATGACCAAGGAGTTTGGAAAGATCGCCAAAGGTGAAGAAAATGCCTACGCAATGCTCTTTGCCCCCATGGAAGGAAACTTGTTAAAGCTTCATCGGGAAAACCCGGACAGAAACGGACGAAGGGCAATAGAGGCAATCCATGTATGCCTTCTGCTCGTAGACGGATACCTGACAGATACGGAATATGATTTAAATGGATACCGCACCCCTGAAAACGAAGCCTTTGTCAATGGGCTGTTAATGAGCTTTGATCCCTTTACAAACGATGAGGTCAGGGAAGCCGCCGCAGGGTATTGGGATCTCACATCACCTTCAGATTTAAGGTCATATTTCAAGGAACCCGTCCTTTGCCTGCTGAGAATTGAGAAATCTATTGCATTATGGACGGAGGAAGGGGGCGCAAACGGCTATTTCGCCTATCTGGAACAGACAATCGGAGCAGTTACCCCCAGGGATCTGAAAATGAACTTTTCCGTTCAGGTAAAACAGCAGCCTTAAACCAAATATTCTTCGCACCAGATCTTCTCTGCTGAAAGCATGGTGAAAATATGGAAAAATACAAAGAAAAGCTGCGCAGCGACGCACAACAGCTGGCAGAATATGCCGATACCTCAGAATATCTTACCCGGGCCTTCTTCCATATCTTCGGGAAAAAACTTCTGGCGGAAGGCTACGTGGACTGCAGTTATATCTTGGGCGCTTTGGGAAAAGGCACCTATTATTCCCGCCTGAAGGCGCAGGATTCCGCTCTTTATACCCTGTATGCAGGCAGCTGCATTACCTCCGAAAACCTGGAAATCATGATAAATTATATGTCTTCCATCATCGGGACACAGGACAGGGAACTGACGCCTCTCGAAGAGGAAGCGCTGGTTTTCTGGATTTTTCTTCCCTATCTTGGGGTGTCAAAGCGGGAAAAACGTCTTGAGTATCTGAAAGCAGTTCTCAACCGTTTCATTCGGGAATGGGATGGAAAATACATCGATACCACCCCTCCTTCAGAAGAAAAACCTCTTTCAGAAGTAAAAGCAGCTGCGGAACCCTCCGTACAAAATCCGCTTCCCGAAAGGAACCTTCTGGAAAAGAACGGCGTCATATACGATGCCAATTCCTGTGAACTGGAGCTGATAGAAAACGTAAGCAGCTACGTAAAAGACATTTCCGACATGAGGCAGTCAAATACGAATCACATCCTCTATTTCCGAGGCCATTCCAGGCTATCCTACGAATTGCTCCCGGGAATCAAACGCAGCCGGAACTGGATGGTAAATGAAAACCGTATGTATCAGGAGCTTATCCTCCGCTGCACCCAGGATTTTGCGCAGTGCCAATCCCATCTGGACTATCTGGTGGAAATGCAGCATTACGGCCTTCCCACCAGGCTTCTGGACATTACGGAAAATCCGCTGGTTGCCCTGTACTTTGCCTGCTGTAGCAGCAGGGACAGTGTGGGGGAGGTGATTGTTTTGCAGACGGAAACGGCATCCACCAAATATGCCAGGAGCGACACAGCGGCCATTTTGGCTGCGATTCCGGTATTTGATTATGCTTTTCAGACAAAGCTGTATGAGTTATGCGTAAACGGCGTACCGGAGGAGCAGGACAGGGAATATCTCCAGTATGCGGCAAAACTGGCTGGAGAGGTAAAATCAAAGAATCCGGGCTTTGAGCCACGCATCAGAAAAAAAGACTTGCTCAGCCACGTATTTATCATGCCTCTGAGAAGTAATCCGAGAATTATGAAGCAGGATGGCTCCTTTATTCTGTGCGGCCTGGGGGACGGCAGAGGCGAAGGAAACAGCCTTCGTACCCTGCGTTATCGGAATAAGTCGGGAAAGAAGCTTATTTTTATCGTGAAAAATAAGGAGAATATTCTCCGTGAGCTGGATTTGTTCTCTATTAATAAAGCGGCGCTGTTTCCCGAAATCGACGATGTTGCGGAATACATCAAGGAGAAGTATACCAAGTAGAAAAACAACAAGTAGAAATACACAAAGGGAAAATACATCAGGCAAAAATAAAGCAGTGTCTAACTTTTTATAACAGTATAAGTATCTCATATTTTGGGGCATCGGCTTCTGCGTTAACGGTTTATGAACCGCGGAAACCGAAACAGGAAGGGGGACATAAGATGAAAGTGAAGCTTCTCACAGATCTGACAAGCTATAATCCCAAATTTACCAGGGATGCGGTTGGTGAATCAAATATGCATGAATATCAGCGCGAAGGCCAGCCGTGGAGAACATATGTGAACGTGAGAATAGAAGGAGACATGCTTCCGGTGGGCGTGGACGGCGTAGAATGTCTGGATAACGATTACATCCGCATGAAAGCGCTTCAGAAAAAAATTGAAGAAAAAGAGCTGCTCCGGCAGCTGAAGGAAGCGGAAAAGGTCATTCATGCCGTCGGTCCAGCCGGCGGAAACAAGGGAATATACCTGAAAACGCCCTGGGACAGTTCCCTGGAAAAACTGGCATCGGATAATCAGGAATGCTGCAGCATTCTGTCTTTGTGTGAGAAAAAGAAAATCAAGGTAACAGAAGTACTGCATTCAGAGTTATATAAATTATAGCCCGCATTCCTGTTCGGAACATGTTTCAATAAAAATAAGTAATAAAAAAGGCTGCAAACAGTGGGAGGCTGCAAAAAAATGGGGAAAGAAGCAATAAAAATGGAACTTGAAAAACGTGCGCTGCCGGAAGTCTTAAGACTTGCGGACGGCACGGCAGTGAACACACCGGAGCTTTGGGGAAAGCGCCGGGAAGAAATCCGCGAAATCCTTCAGGAAGAATGCTACGGGAGGATGCCGCGTACGGGCTGGGAAACCGAGTGGGAGACGGTGCAGGAGGATAAAAATGCGTTTGGAGGAAAAGCCATACTACGGACAGTGGAGGTGCGGATCCATACCAATAGCCGCTATACTTCCTATCCGTTTCAGCTTGTACTGCCGAAAAATGTGCAGAAGCCGCCGGTATTTGTATATCTGACCTTCCTGCCTTTATCCTCGGACGAACTGATGGAGGAGATTACCGACAGCGGCTATGCGGTAGCCAGGGTTTCTTATCAGGATATTGCTCCGGATCAGGGAGACGGCTATACGAACGGCCCCGGCGCCCTGTTCCCCGGCAATGCATTTGACGGCTGGGGAAAGCTTGCGGTATGGGCATGGAGCGCCAGCCGCATTATGGATTACCTGGTGGATTTGGAGGAAATTGACGGTAAGCGTATTGCTGTAGCAGGCCATTCCAGGCTGGGGAAAGCCGCGCTGCTGTGCGGCGCCATGGATGACCGTTTTTCCATGGTGATTTCCAATGATTCCGGTGCGGGCGGCATTTCTCTTTTCCGGGGAAAGGAAGGGGAGAATGTGGCGGATCTGTGCAGGAATTTCCCCTATTGGTTCTGCGGCAATCTGAAGAAATATGCCGGCGGGGAGACAAAGCTTCCTTTTGACCAGCATTTCCTGGCGGCGCTGGTTGCGCCCAGAAAGCTTTATGCGGCAAGCGCCGTGGATGATCAGTGGGCGGATCCACGCTCTGAGTTCCTGTCCTGCGCGGCGGTGACGCCTGTATATGAACTGCTTGGGGAGAAGGGGCTTGTATGCGATAGCCTGCCGGAAACAGGAGATGCATTTCATGAGGGCAGTGTAGGCTATCATTTAAGACCAGGCACCCACTACCTTGGACGGGAGGACTGGAAGCTGTTTATGGAGTACCGCAGAAGGCATGGTGTATAACACAGGTAACCGGCTGGCTTTGGAAAAGGCCGTAAAATGCATTCGTATCAGATGAAGCAACTTTATTAATTTCAGTAAAAAACAAAATCAAAGAAATCAAACAAAATCAGCTTTTTTTGCAAACATACTGCATAAAAAAGCTGATTTTGTTTCTTTATAATTGTGCAAAAACAACATATACTGATAACAGCAGTAAACCAAACCAGACAAAGGACCGGCCGGACTTGTCAGGAAAATACAAAAGAGGAAAGGGAGTTACATTATGCGAAGGAAATTATTATCCTGCTTACTTACAATAGCCTGTGTCAGTTCCATGCTTGCAGGCTGCGGCTCATCCGGGAATACATCAGGAGCAGCGGATACAGCTCCTGCAGAAAGCAAATCAGAGACTGTAGAAGGTACAGGAACGCAGGCGGCGGAGGAATCAGCCCCGGCCGATACATCGTCTGTTAACGCAACCGGAACCGTATATGATTTAGGGGGACTCAAGCTTCCCATCTGTGATCCGGGTTCCGTCTCTCTTACTTATATGGGAAACGATACATGGTGTGCGGGTGTCAGCTATAATGACGGAACAGCGGTTCAGAAGGAAATAGAAAACCGTACCGGCGTTCATATTGAATGGGATACGTACAGCAGTGATGTGGAAACCGTTCTTCAGACCAGGCTTGCATCCCTGGAGGGGCTGCCTGACATGGTGGAAATTCCACCCTTTGATTCCAATGTAGGCGTGGATACCTATTCCAGCAACGGTGTATTAATTCCTTTAAATGATTTGATTAAGGAATACGCACCCAATATCCAGGCTTTATTTAATAAATATCCGGCCCTGGAGGCCATGTGTACCTCTTCTGATGGTAATATCTACGCTTTGGCAGGCTGGTGGGGAGACATTAATGATTATGTTCCCGATTATCTTTATATCAGACAGGACTGGCTGGATAATCTGGGACTTGAGATGCCTGAAACGGTAGATGAACTATATGATGTGCTGGTTGCATTTAAAGAGCAGGATGCGAACGGCAACGGGAATCCTGATGATGAAATCCCGATGGCAACCAAGAATGGGATCAAACAGCTTTATTATCTGATGACCGGTTTTGGCTATGACACTAACTCTTTATGGTATACGGATGATAACGGTGAAGTGCATTATGCGGCTGTCGAGGATCAGTATAAGGACATGCTGGCTTTTTTGAATAAATGTTATTCTGAGGGCCTGATTTCAGATGATTTGGATGGCACGCTGCTGACACAGAATATTACGGAGGATAAAGTGGGGATTGTATGCCACGACCCTGCTGATAATATGGCGTCCTCTGATGATCTGGCGCTGACAAGCAATCCGGAGTGTGATTATGAATTCATGCCGGTGCTTCAGGCAAATGAAAATGGTACGGCGCGGATGACAAAGCGAGGCCTGACCTGGCATTATTACGGCATTACATCTGCCTGTGAAAACCCGGAAACAGCGATACAGTGGATCGATTATGTGTATGCAAGCGAAGACGGTCTGATGCTTTATAATTATGGTATTGAAGGCATGTCCTATGAGTATGATGCGGATGGAAATATTCAGTTTACCGACCTTATAACCAACAATGAAACCTATACCTCTGCATTTTCCGCTCTGAGAAGCATAGGCGCATGGCCGACCTACTTTATTAATGACTCCGGTGAGGCATTTATGAAGATATTCGAAGGGACCAAGGTGGAAACCGCATGCAAGGATGCCTATGGCAATATGGAGGATCCGTTCCCGGAGATGCTGGGTACAGCGGAGGAGTCTGAGGTTTATACCAGTGTATGGCCTGATCTGTCCACCTATCTGGATGAAATGTTTACCGCATTTGTAATAGGGACGGAATCACTGGATAACTTCGATAAATATGTGGAAACCGCCTATAGCATGGGAATGCAGGATATCATTGATATAAAGGGCGCACAGTACGCAAGATATCAGGAAATTGTAGGGAAATAGCTGTCATGTGCCGCCTTAGGGGGCAAAAACAGTAAATGCATAAGGGGGCGTGACGCGCCTTCGGAGAGGACAACAGATGAAAGCGTTGCAGACATTGCAAAAAAATATCAGACGGGATTGGATGCTGCTGTTAATCATTCTTCCGGGAGTGCTTTATTTCGCCATCTTTTGCTATGGTCCCATGTATGGAATCCTGATGGCATTCAAGGATTACAATATATCCAGGGGCGTTTGGGGAAGCCCCTGGGTGGGACTGAAGCATTTTAAGGAGCTGGTGAATTCAGTCTACTTTGGCCGGCTGGTAAAAAATACATTTATACTAAGTATTGAACAGCTGCTGTGGTCGTTTCCCATACCCATAGCCTTTGCACTGCTTTTGAATGAGCTGAAGCACAGCGGCATAAGGCGCGTGGCGCAGACGGCTGCGTATCTCCCACATTTTGTTTCCGTAGTTGTCGTGGTGGGAATTCTGAAGGACCTGCTGGCATCGGACGGCGGCGTGCTGACGCAGCTGCTCGCCGGTTTCGGGGTACAGCCTAAAAATTATTTCAACATTCCGGAAGCGTTCCGCACATTGTATGTGGGCTCCGGCGTCTGGCAGGAATTTGGCTGGAATTCCATCATCTATGTGGCGGCAATTTCAGGGATTGATCAGGAAATGTATGAATCTGCGGCGCTGGACGGAGCCGGAAGGTGGAAAAAACTTGTTTACATAACACTCCCTTCTATTGCGCCCACCATAATTCTGCTGCTGATATTGAATATGGGAAACATGCTGAATATCGGCTATGAGAAGGTTATCCTCATGTATAACTCGGCTACCTATTCCACTGCGGATATCTTTTCCACCTATGTTTACCGGAAGGCTTCTGAATGCACAATACAGCTTTGCTTCCGCGGTTGGACTGGCTAATTCGCTGATTAACGTAATTATTTTGCTGGGGCCAACCTTGCGAAAAAGCGACGGATACAAGTATATTCTGACAGAAAGGCAGGGGCTGTAACAGGACAAATTTATACAGTCCCTGGGACGGAAGGCTATGAACAGAAAAGAAAGATTTGTACCTTCGGATATTCCGATATCGATAGCAACAATTCTCATCATTATCATCACCTTATACCCGGTTATCTATGTAGTGAGCATGTCCTTCAGTGAACCTGCGCATGTGCTGGCAAGGGATGTATATCTGCTTCCCAAAGGCTTTTCATGGAAGGCTTACCGTATGATTCTGGATAATGCCACCGTGCTGCGATCTTTTGCAAATACCCTGTGGTATACGGTGGTGGGAGCGGCCACAAGCGTAATACTGACCGCAACGACAGCATTTGTATTGTCACGGCGGAGATTTTTTCTGCGCAGGCAGCTGTCTCTTTTGATGACACTGACCATGTTTATAAGCGGCGGCCTCGTACCCTTGTACATTCTGGTGCAGAAAATGCATCTGTATAATACCAGATGGGCAATCGTCCTTCCCTACATTATCAGTGCTTACAACCTGATAATTACCAGATCTTTTGAGTCCCTGCCGGAAGAGATGGCGGAGGCTGTAAAATTGACGGAGGTTCGGAATGGACAGTCATGACAAAATCTTTTTTCCGCTGTCTAAACCAATTATATCCGTACTGATCCTGTTTTACGGCGTGGGATACTGGAACAGCTATTTTGCACCATTGATTTTTTTGTCCAATGAGAAGCTTCAGCCGATTCAGCTTTATCTGCGCAGCATACTGATTACAAGCGAGGTACAGGCCTCCGGAATGGGGCTGGATGCGATATTGATGAATGAACAGATGAAATATGCGGTCATTGTCATTGCCTGTTTCCCGATTATGGTACTTTACCCGTTTATACAAAAGTATTTTGAAAAAGGAGTTCTGATTGGGGCTGTAAAATAACGGTCCCTAAAGCTGCGGCAGAAAAAGGAGGAAGAACTGATGCATATCAAAGCGCCGGAAGGAATGAGCAGTGCAGAGCGTATTGCTTTTTATGATTGCGAGGAAAATATAAAATATTACCAGTACGGAACGTCGGCAGGCTGGAAAAAATATGAACATAATCCTGTTTTTGGTGGAATATATGAAACCTGCTTCGATGTCTCGCTTTTATTGGAAAAGGAAGGTACCTTGCAGCAGGTATTTAAAATGTGGTTTTCCTGGCGTCCGAAAAAGGCTATCGGCTATACGGAAAGCAGTGACGGTATTCACTGGAAGGAACCGCAGGTAGTATTGGCGCCGGTTCCCGGTTCTGAGTGGGAAGAGGATGAAATCAACCGTCCCACGGTCATCAAACATAATGGAAAATATATGATGTGGTATTCAGGGCAGATGAAGCCCTATCTGGAGGACGGGCGGTCCGTATTGGGTTTGGCGGTAAGCGATGATGGGATAAACTGGGAGCGAAGAGAATTACCTGTGATGGAGCCGGATCAGGCATGGGAGCTTCAGGCTGTCATGTGCCCCCATGTTATATTCGATGAAGAGGAAGCTTGCTTTAAAATGTGGTATGCTGCAGGCTGCAACCATGAGCCGGATGCCATCGGCTATGCTTCAAGCCATGACGGCATACATTGGGTGAAGTTTGCGGGAAATCCGGTATTGGAAAAGAACCCGGATTGTCTGTGGGAGCAGCATAAGGTAGTGGCGCCCTGCGTTGTCAAGGAAAAAGGTTGGTATTACATGTTTTATGTGGGACATTTGCACGAAGAGCGGGCCCAGGTAGGGCTGGCCAGATCGGCGAATGGCATCAGCGGCTGGGAACGGCACCCGCAGAATCCGTTAATTTGCCCGACACAGGGGGAATGGGACAGTGTTGCGGTTTATAAGCCTTTTGTTCTGAAGGTGGGGAATAAATGGATGATGTGGTATAATGGAGCGGCATATGAGGAACCAATATGGGTGTTGGAGCAAATTGGCCTGGCCGAACTTGACGGACCGGAGCTTTTTGGCTAAACTCCATAAGATATGCGGCTTAAAGCAGATGACAGCAGGCGGGGAAAGCGCGCGGCAAAACGCAGGGATGGGAGTAAATATGATAAGAGGCAGAAAATATCAGGCAAAGCATAAAATGTTTGTTTCTTATATTTGCATACCGATTGTTATTCTTACGGTTATATCCTGCCTGTTTTCCTTTGTTTATTATCGGATTTCAAGGGAACGGGTGCTGGCCTTTGAAAATGCGATTGCCGAAAATGTGGACAGCGAACTGAAAAATATTATGGATAACCTGCTTAGATCATCGGCGCAGTATTCTATGACGCCCTGGGTGACCAGGCTGAAGTATATGCAGAAAACACCGTGGCTGATGGAACGCAATATTACAGCCTCGGATATTTCCGACTATGCGAGCAATCTTTCCCTGACGGAAATTAACGACAGCATGGTGGAGTCCATTTATATTTATTACAGCCTGGGCGGCTTTGGAATCAGCAGTATCGGCAGGGTGGGCTGGAAGGAATACGTAAATATTTACCAGATCGAATGCAGGGATACGGCGTTGCTGTCGGGTTCCAGGCTGGCGCAGAATAATCAGAAAACAATCAGTCACAATGCCAGCCTGATGAAAAACGGGAAACGAGTGTCTGGTTTTTTCATGCTTCAGACCATTCCCCTGGAAAATTCCTATTCCGGGGAGGTGAATATCCTGTTCTTCGTTCCCTATGAAAAAATATGTGCATATATTGAAAATTTCATGGATGACGGAACGGAGAGCTTTTATCTGACGGACGGGAGCCGGGTAGTTTATGCAAAGGATAAGGAAAACAGCCATTTCCGGATCGGCGATTCCGTAGAAAGCTTAAAATACGGCGGGAAAGAATATCGGTACTGCGGAGAACTGGGCGCTTATACGGCAGAATATACAAAGTATGGTATGGATATCGGTATTGTGCAGATTCTTGACAACGGCTTTCTGGAGAGAGACTTTTCACTTTTTGCAGAATGGCTGATTATGGGATATCTGGTTCTGCTTATACTGATTTTTCTCGTGTCTTCAAGAATGACCAAGTACAGCTATCAGCCGCTGGAACACATAATGAATATGCTGGTGGAGGAGGATCATGAGGGCAGCAGCATCAATGAGTATCAAATCATTGAAAAAGCGCTGGAGGAGCTGGACTCCCAGAAAAAGCGGCTGGAGGTAACGGTATTCGAACAGAACCCTCTGATTGAGCAGTATATTCTCCATACATTGCTTTGCTCCAATAAACCACAGGCCAATGAAGTAAAGTATGTGAATACCATGCGGCAATATTCGCTCTATCGCTGTCTGGCGCTCAAGCGAAGTCCGGAATCCGGACAATATATTAAAGAAATTGATACATGTCTGGCAATTTATCCCCAGATTCATGCCGCATTTGTTGAAGAGGGAAATTATCATATCTGGGTTCTGAGCTACGCTGAAGAAAGTCTGATGGAGGAAATTACGGAGTTCCTTGCCCAGACCTTTGAGGATTCCGGCTATAAGGATGCGGCTCTTGGCGTGAGCCGAGTACATGAGAACATTCTTCATATTTTATCTGCATTTAATCAGGCGGTGAGGGCTTTAGAATATCATTTCTTTTATCCCGATAAAAAAGTGATACGTTTGGAAGAGGATCGGATTGAAGAGCGTGATCAGAACTGTGCGGCCTTTGAAGTACCTGTCCTGCAGCAGGAAAAGATATCAGAAGCTGTAGAGACTTTGCATGCGCAGCAGCTGTTTGATGCATACCAGGGGATACTTCTATATAATTTTGAAACACGGTTTCTTCATAAAGAGGCTTATTTTGCGGGAATTCATAAGCTGAATGACATGATTCTTGGACTGTTCGGAGAGAAAAAGCAGGGCAATCTTATTGAACAGATAGAACTGCTGGAGCCGGAAAACTTTGCAAGCCTGGAAAGCTACCTGCAGACCTTCCGATTGAAAACCTTCCGTCTGATGGAACAGTGTGTGGCCAAGGAAAATCCGGTATATTACGCCAGAAATCAGATGATCCGCCAATATGTGGAAGAACATCTGACGGATGCCAATCTTTCTTTGAATGAAACCGCACGGGTTATGCATTATACTTCCACCTATTTTGGAAAGTATTTTAAAGAGCAGTTCGGATGTACCTTCCAGAAATATGTGGCTACCAAACGGATAGAATGTGCAATCCGCTATCTGCGGCAAAAAAATATGAATGTGCAGGAAATTGCTTTGAAATGCGGGTTTACCAATGATGTGACATTCCGGCGTACATTTAAGATGTATGTGGGGGTAACCCCCTCCCAGTTTGAAAAAGAACAGGGTGATGATGAGGTGAAATGACTGGTTTGGTATCGGCTGTGATGATGATATACAGAAGTTTCTCCGGTATCGAAATAAAGCCTCCATCCCGGCTATGAAGAAAACAGACAAATCCTGAATTACTTTCTTTCGGTCAGTGCGGTAAATGCGCTGCCCTGCTGAATGGTTACATAGAAACAACACAAAAGGGAAAGACCTCCCGCATCCCGCGGCCGTCCTTTCCCTTTCTCAACGTCAATCATTACAACGGCTCAGCCATCAGTCCTGCTTTCCCAGATAAACCGATCCCCCAAACCCAAGTATCAGAAGGAAAATAGGCCTGAGGAAGAAAAGCCCGACGGTGAAGCCCACGCCGTGGCCGAAGGCTTTTGAAAGCTTGTACAGCTGGACAATCATCAGCACCGTGGCCGCCAGGGAAACGAGAGAACCCAGCAGGGAGGGCAGAACCTCGCCAAGAGCGGTGCAGAGGATGTAAATCCAGAAGATTTTCGTATCCCAGGTGAACTTATAACAGGTATAAGTATTATAGATGGGAATGATTGACTTCCAGCCCGGCTCGTTTGCCTTTTCGTACATTTTCCAGCCTGCGGCTAGGATGAGAATGTACCATACCACGGACAGAACCACGCCGGTAAGGCCTGTTGTTTCATATAAATACTGAAATTGCATGGATAAAACCCCCTGTTCCGGACGGTATGGATACCGTCCTTTTTTATAGTATATTCTATCACGTATCTATTGGATTTGTAATACAATTTGTTCATATAATTTCACACTTAATTTCATGCAGTGCTTGAGTTTTTAACTCCGATAAAGTATTATTAGAATAGTATCAAAAAAACAGGAACGGCTGACGGAAATTTTGGATTCTCCGCAGTCCGGTTTGCAGACGGCTTTGACAGTCCAGGGCGGAAAGGAAATAAAATGGACGATGTGGATAACAGTTATCTTTTATTCGTTTCGGATGGTCTCTTTTTTTTGCTGCCGGTCTGCTGTCTGGACCGGGTGATGGATGCAGAAAAGCCGGAAGAGGAGGCGGAGGCGGCGGAATGTAACATACTGGCAGGGGCTTTGGGCGGAAACGGCAAGCGCAGGTACCGCATCCTGCTGCATAAGGAAGCGTCGGAAGAGAAGCTGTTGCTGCCGGCTGATGACATAATAGATCTCAGGGAAATCAATGATGAACAGATTTTAGAATTAACGGAACCGGTTCTGAATGAGAGGAACCGGTATTTAATTGCCGTTGCAGTAACCGAAACGCAAGAGGGAAGAAGGATTCCCGCATACATCCTGGATCCGGCCTGCCTGTCAGGAGAACAATAGAAGAATCTGTGAAAAGGAACTAAACATATATAAGCCAATAGGAATGAATAAAGGAACGGCGGGGGAACTATGGAATACATAACGGCACAGGCCGGGAAAAAGATGCTCTGTATAGAGAAGGAGCGGGTCGAAGCTATCCTGATGAAGCCGGAAATATGGCGTGTCCCGGATGCTTCGGAGGAAATTCTGGGAATTGCGGTATATAACGGAAAACTGGTGGTCTATTATCGCTTTGACTGTAAACAGGAGGCGCTCTGCGGTATTCTTGTCAGGGACGACGGCGGAGGGGTCTATGGAATTGCCGCGGCGGCGGTGGGGGAAGAAGGTCTTTCCCGGGAGGATCTGGAGCCCGTAATGGCGGGAACCGTAAACGGGGTATGGGAGAAGAAGAGTGATTAGGCTGAGGGAAGAGGAATTCTCTGATATTGTGAATTACATGCGTGAGGCATACGGTATCAACCTGGATAAAAAGAAGGTTCTGATAGAATGCCGTATGACAAAGCTTTTGGAAAAAAGGGGACTTAATTCCTTTGGGAAATACCTGGATATGCTCCATCAGGACAGGACAGGAGATATGGCCGCAGAAATGGTCAACTGCCTGACGACAAATTATACTTATTTTTACAGGGAGCCGGATCATTTCAGGCTGCTGCAGGAACGGATCCTGCCGAAGCTTATGGAACGTAGGCAGTATGGTGGACTGGATATCTGGAGCGCTGGCTGCTCCACCGGAGAAGAATGCTATACCCTGGCCATGGTGCTGGAGGAATGCCGCCGGCCAAATAAATACATGGGAAATATACGGCTCCTGGCGACGGATATTTCAGGGGATGCCCTGGATAAAGCGCAGAAGGGCCAATATCCGGCCAAGGAACTGGAAAAGCTTCCACTGGAATGGCAGAAAAAATACTGTGCGCAGGTTGATGACAGAACCTTTCAGGTAAACGAAGAACTGAGATACAGAATACGTTTTGAAAAAAGGAATCTGCTGGAACCGCGCCCGTCAACAGAGAGGTTTGATTTGATTCTCTGCCGGAATGTGATGATATATTTTGACAGGGATGCAAGAATGCGGCTGGTCAGGATGCTGGAGGATGCGCTGAATCCCGGAGGCTATCTCATGATAGGACATGCCGAGCTGCTTACTGCGGGGGAAACGGTGCTGGAATCCGTTTATCCTGCAGTATACAGGAAGGAACAGCCGGCGGATAAATAAAGGAGTTTATATGGGGAAAAAAATTTTGGTAGTGGATGACGCTCTTTTTATGAGAAGGGTAATCAGGAAGAACCTGGAGGGAAGCGGATACCGGGATATTGAAGAAGCCTGCAGCGGTGAGGAAGCCCTGGAGCTGTTCAGCCGTGAAAAGCCTGATCTTGTGCTTCTGGATATTACCATGCCGGGGATGTCCGGGCTGGAGGTGCTGGAGGAAATCCGAAAGAAGGATCCGGCGGCTAAGGTAATAATGTGCTCTGCGATGGGGCAGGAGCAGATGATCACAAATGCACTGATGCTCGGTGCATCGGATTTTATTGTAAAGCCCTTTAAAGCGGATGAATTTATGAAAGTGGTGGAATATACATTATCGTCCTGATTACGGCATGATAAGGGAAAAAACTGACGGAAGGCACAGCGGCCGGTAAAGCCGCGGTAAGAGGAAGGCTATAATGAAGAGACGCTTTGAAAATATGAAAATAGGCCGCAAGCTGATTTATGCATTTGCGATTATTATATTCCTGTATATTATTACTGTGATTATTTCCATCGGCAATATAGAAAGCATGTCAAAAAGAACAAAGCAGATGTACAATGAGTCGTTTGCAAATGTACAGAGTTCCCTTGCCATGATTGCCGGCCTGCAGTCTGTGGGAAAGAATATTACACTGGTGCTCACAACGGATGGCGTGGTGGATGAGCAGGAGTATCTGAAAAATATTGAGACGGGAATTGCACAATCGAGCCAGGAGCTGGATCAGCTTTCTACCGGTTATGTAAGCGATGAGGATAAGGTTGCGGAACTGAGCCGTGAATATGCCGCTCTGACTGCCGTCAGAACGAACATGCTGGAAAAGCTGAAGGCGGGACTGAAAGATCAGGCTTTGGACATTTATGTGAATCAGTATTCGGTACAGTTTAATAAGGTAAAGACCCTGCTGGAACAGGTTGTGGATCTTTGCGTCGCGGATGCGGCAGAACAGCTGGCCGAGGGGCAGAGCATGAATTTTAAAGTGGTGGTGCTGATTATTTCCCTGGCAGTGGTTATTATCCTTTTTACCATTGTTTTGTGTGTTGCAATTACCAGAAGCATTGTCCATCCTGTGGATGAGGTAAAACGGGCTGCCAACGCGATCGCAAACGGGCAGTTGAAAACGGAGCTTACATATACGTCGGAAAATGAGCTGGGACAGCTGGCTGATGATATCAGAAGTACGGCAGAGGCCTTGAACCAGTATGTATCCGAGGTGGAAAAAGGGCTGACGGCGCTGGGTGAGGGAAAGCTCAATTACAAACCGGAAGTGGTTTTTAAAGGAGATTTTATCGCGTTGGGGAATGCGATGGAGAAGATAACCGGGCTTCTGCGGGACTCCCTGCAGCAGATTGGGAGCAGCGCCGAGCTTGTATCCGGCGGAGCGGAGCAGGTATCCAACGGAGCGCAGGCGCTGGCCCGGGGAGCAGCCGAACAGGCCAGCTCGGTGGAGGAGCTGGCGGTAAGCATCAATGAAATCGCGGACAGCGTCAGGGATAATGCGGATAATGCGGTGCAGTCCAGCCGGCTGGCCGATAACGTGGGGAAGAGCCTGACGGAGAGTGATGAGCAGATGCAGGGCCTGATGGAGGCCGTTGAGCATGTGAAGAAGAATTCCAGAGAGATCAACAAAATCGTAAAGGAAATAGAGGATATCGCTTTCCAGACCAATATTCTGGCGCTGAATGCATCCGTAGAGGCGGCCAGGGCAGGAGAGGCGGGAAAAGGATTTTCCGTGGTGGCGGGTGAAATCCGCAGGCTGGCATCCCAGACGACGGCTGCCTCCAAGCTGACGGCGGAGCTGATAGAGAAGAATGCGAAGGCGGTGGACACAGGGATGACCGCTGCAGCTTCAACAGCTGAAACGATGAAGGAATCCGTGGATGGCGCACGGCAGGTTAACAGTATGGTGGATAAGATTTCAGGGGTCTGTGTACAGCAGGCTGATGCAATTGCCCAGGTACGCAAGAGCATTGAGCTGATTTCCGAGGATTGTACAGGAAATTCAGCCACGTCGGAGGCGCTGCGGCAAGTGAAGAGCTTTCCGCACAGGCGCTGGTTTTGAAGGAGATGGTGGAGCAGTTTGAGCTGTAGATACAGTGAATAACCGGAGAAAAGGAAGGTAGGGGCATGCGTCAGTTTGCGGATCTGGATGAGATATCCAGGGATATATTGAAGGAGATAGGGAATATCGGGACAGGGAATGCAGTTACTGCTCTTTCGCAGATGCTGATGCATCCGGTGGATATCGCCGTGCCTGATCTGAAAATTATAAAATATCAGGAAGTCTGCTCTCTGCTGGACAGCGCCGATGAGCTGCAGACAGGAATAATGGTAGGAGTGGGCGGGGAAATGGAAGGCATGTTCCTCTTCCTTCTCAGTGAAACCTTTACCATGATGGTCCTTAACAAAATATTGGGAGAAGAGGAGCGTGAGTTCCTCAATCCCGGAGAAATGGAACGTTCGCTAATCTGTGAACTGGGAAATATTATGTGCGGCTCCTATATCAATGCGCTTGCGTCGGTTATGGATTTGAAGCTGGAAGTATCCGTGCCGGATGTGTTGCATTGATATGGCGGGGCCATTTTGTGTTCCCCTGTCCCGGTTCCTCAGGGTAAGCGACGATATACTGATGATAGATAATCTGTTTCATTTAGGCGGCGAATCTTTTCTGGGCCGGATTCTGTTTATTCCGGAGCCTGATTCCCTGGATATGATGCTCCGCAGTCTCAGGGAGTGATGCCATGGAAAAAATTGTCGTGGGAATTGCGGAAGGCAAGACTGCTGTGGAGCAGCAGGTCCTGATATCCTATGCCCTGGGTTCCTGCGTGGGCGTGTGCCTGTATGATAAAAGCCGGAAAATTGCGGGCATGGTCCATGTTATTCTGCCGGAAAAGGCGGTAGCCGTAAACAGGGAAAACCCGTATAAATTCGGGGACGAAGGAGTGCGGAGGCTGGTTCAGGAAATGGAGCGGCTGGGCGCGGAGAAAAAGCGGTTAACTGCGAAAATTGCCGGCGGGGCCAAAATGTTTGAGACAGGAAGGCCGGAATGGGAAATCGGGGCGCAGAATGTGGCATCAGTGAAAAAGACGCTGGCTGAAGAGGGTATCAGGCTGATTGCAGAGGATACCGGAAAGAATTACGGCAGGACGGTAAGCTTTTATGCCGGGGACGGCAAAATGGAAGTACGGACGGTAAGACACGAGACGGTAGTATTGTAAATGACATATGGAGGATGAGTGATGGAAACTCAAAAGAAACAGATAGTGCTGATTGTGGACGACAGTCTTCTTATCTGTGAACAAATCAAGGCGGCATTGAAGGATACGCCCATTTTTATCTGCGAAGCCCATAATGGACAGGAAGCGGTTGATATGGTGGAAAATTACCAGCCGGATTTGATATTGCTAGATGTAGTGCTGCCGGATGCGGACGGCTACAGTCTGTTTGACAAGCTGAAGAAGGCGGATAAAAATGACGCGGTTATTATATTCCTTACTTCCAAGGATAAGGATGAGGATGTGGTGAAGGGCTTTTCCATGGGAGCCTGTGATTATATTAAGAAGCCGTTTGTAAGAGGGGAGCTGCAGTCCAGGGTAAATGCCCACCTGATGATTAAATATCAGAAGGATGAGCTGAACCGCCAGAACCAGGAGCTGCGCACCAATATGGAAAAACTGAACTATATGGCATTCCGTGACGGCCTTACCGGGCTGTATAACCGCCGTTACGTGGTGGGAGACCTGGCGGACGATATCCGCGGACATGAAAAGCAGGAGAAAAAGAATGTCCTGATCCTTGCCGATATAGATGATTTCAAGAAAATAAACGATACCTATGGCCATGATGCCGGGGATCTGGCTCTGGTATGTATTGCGAACATTCTGGAGGGAAACTGCCGCCAGCATAAGGTGGTCCGCTGGGGCGGGGAAGAATTCCTGATCATCCTGTTTGACGTAACGGAGGAGGAAGCTTTCCAAATCAGTGAGAAAATCCGCACTGAGGTTGAGATGTTTCCCATTTTCCATGAAAATGTGGAATTCAGCTGCACTCTTACTTTAGGGATGCATATATACCAGGAGTCGGAAGGAATAGAAGAAAGCATAAACTGTGCGGATAAGGCGCTTTACCGGGGCAAGCGTTCCGGCAAGAACTGCAGCATTTGGTATGAGAAGGAATAATAGGCGGGAAATGGTATGGGATATTTTGATGCGGATGCCGAGGATATGCTGGAGGTGTACCTGCTTGAAACCAGGCAGCTGACCGGGCAGTTAAGTGCGGTTTTATTAGATACGGAAAAAAAGAATGCATTTTCCGGGGAAGATATTCACAGTATTTTCCGGATTATGCATACAATTAAAAGCTCTTCCGCTATGATGGGTCTGCAGGAATTATCCTCCATGGCCCATAAGCTGGAGGATCTTTTTGCATATTACAGGGAAAATTTCGGCAAAATTGAAAAACCGGAGCCGGAGCTTTTTGACCTGCTGTTTGCAGCCTCCGATTATATAGAAACTGAGCTGGGGGACATGGAAAATGAAGACTACAGGCCCCGCAGTACGGCTGTGATAGAGGAACGGACAGAGGCGTATCTGAGAAAAATAAACAATCCGGAAGGGGAGGCGGCCGCTGCTGGCGGGAATCAGGAAGAGAACCCGGAAGAGAATCCGCAGGCAGGCAAAGCGCAGGAGGCCGCAGGGGATATCAGGAAGGAAATTCCCGTAATACCGGATACTATGGCCGGAAAAGGCGGCACCATTGTGCGTATTCTGTTTGAAAACGGCTGCCGGATGGAAAATATCAGGGCCTTTATGCTGGTGCGCCAGATAAGCGGCATGTGCTCTGTGGTGGAGACATGGCCCGGCGAACTGGAAAAATCCGGGGAAAGCTGTGGCTATATCAGTGAAAACGGTGTTTTTATCCGTTTTGAAACAGAGCGCAAGGCGGAAGTGCTGGAAAGCCTGAGAAGGGGACTTTTTGTGGCGGACTGCATGATTCTTGCAGAAGAAGGGCCGAAGCCTGCGGCAAACGAAGCCGCTGGGGGTATGGACGGCTCCGGGAAAGAAAGTGCTCCTTTAGGGGAAAACGGAAAACTCACAAAGAACGGGCTGAATGGGAAAAACGGACAGGCGGAAGGCAGGGAGACCGAATTTTTCAATGTGCGTTCTGACAGGCTGGACAGGCTGCAGTCTATTTCCGGGGAGCTGATGCTTCATATGCTTATGCTGGAAAATGAGCTGGAAAGCCTGGGGCTGGAGGAAATCAAGGAAGGCAGCGCCCACCAGATCAGCCGGCTGATCAGTGAAATGGAACGGAACGTGATGGAAATGCGTCTGGTTTCCATCAACAAGATAGTGCCAAAGCTGCGCCGTATACTGCGGGATATCTGCAGGGATCAGAACAAGGAAGCGGATCTCATTCTGGAATGCGGGGATCTGGAAGCGGATAAAAGCGTGGTGGAATATGTATCCGAGGCTTTATTCATTATCAGGAATGCGGTGGATCATGGATTGAGACGCCGGAGGAAAGAGAGGCCGCAGGAAAGAGCAGAAAAGGGAAAATTATTTTTTCCGCAGAAAGCACGGCAGGAGAGCTGCGGCTGTCGCTGAGCGATGACGGGACTGGCCTTGACGAAGTGAAAATAAGGGAGAGGGCCAGGGAAAGAGGGCTTTTTACCAGGCCGGAGGAGGAATATGATCTGCAGGAAATCCAGGAACTGATTTTAAGTCCCGGATTTACCACCAATGAGCAGGTGACGGAGTATTCCGGAAGAGGCGTGGGCCTGGACGTGGTCAAAAATGTGCTGGAGGATGTGGGAGGCAACCTGTATATCCACAGTGAGAAGGGGAAAGGCACCACCTTTACCATTGTGGTGCCTCTGTCCCTGGCCACTATGGAATGCATCCGCTTCAGGGTGGGGGACTGCCGATTTTCCGTTCCGGCCAGGCACGTATACCGTTTCCTGGATCTGGAGAAAAACAGGGACAACGTGGAGAATATTAATGGGAAAGATTATATTCTGTATGAGGACAGGATGGTGCCGCTCATCAATTTGAACCGCTTTTACCATCTGCAGGCGGAGGAGCCGGAGCATCCCATTGTTGTCTACGTTAAAGGGAATGAAAAGGAAGGCTGTATCATGGTAGACTATATGTATGAGCAGAAACGGATCGTGGTGAAACAGCTGCCGCCTCTGTTTGGCCTGGGCTTCCGCAAACGGACGGGAATCAGCGGCTGCAGCATCATGGGAAACGGCTCGGTCTGTGCGGCGATTGATACAGAGATCCTGATAGGCCTGTATGAAAAGGAGGATGCATATGGAAGCTTACAGCAGCAGAGAACTGCTCTGCATTCCGGGGAAAAATAAAAGCTATGCGATTGAGACGGCGTATGTCACTGAACTGTGCTGTCAGATACAGCTGTCCCGCATCCCCTGTATGCCGGAGTATTACGCCGGCGTATGCAGCTACAAGGGGAATATTATTCCGGTGATAAAGCTGCACAGTGAGGAGGATCCCGGGGAAGACAGCCTGTTGCTGGCGGTGTCCTGCGGCAAATACCAGCTGGGCATCCTTTTTACGGGAGATCCTTATATCCTGCCTGCCGGAACCGCTGAAACGGTGGAAAGCCCTGCGGATATGGGCGATTCGGGTATCTGGGCGGGAAAGGAAATCTGCAGGCATGAAAAGGAAATCCTTTTTGTAATAGATATGGAGAAAACAGTGGAGGGCCTGATAATCTGCCAGTAAGGAAAAGCAGGAAAGTTTGAAAATATTTCCAGATAATGTGTAATACTATTAAAAGAGCGCGGCAGACAGGAAACGTCCTTTCTGCAAACAAACAAGTTAGGAGGAATAATATGCTTGAAGTGATGGAAGAAAAAGCAATGATACAATTTCTGGAAAAGTTTACAGACTACCCTTTCCTGGTGCGGTTCCAGGGGCATGAATACACTATTGGTGAGGGAGAGCCGTCCTTCACCGTTATTTTCAGGAATCCCATCCCTGTTTCCCGGCTGATGACGAGTACGTCGCTGGCGCTGGGGGAGGCCTATATGGATGGCGAGCTTGAGATAGAAGGCGATCTTTACCAGGCGCTGGATCATTTCCTTGGTCAGATGGGAAAATTCTCAGCGGATCAGCATGCGCTGAAGAAGCTTATCCATACCTCTACCTCCAAGAAGAATCAGGAGAAGGAGGTCACCAGCCATTATGATCTGGGAAATGATTTCTACAAGCTGTGGCTGGATGAAACACTGAGCTATTCCTGCGCTTATTTCCGCAGTGAGAACGACACCCTGTACCAGGCGCAGGTAAATAAGGTGGATTACATTCTGCAGAAGCTGTACCTGAAGGAAGGCATGACGCTTCTGGATATCGGCTGCGGCTGGGGGTTCCTGTTGATTGAGGCTGCAAAAAAATACCATATTAAGGGAACCGGAATTACCTTAAGCAAGGAGCAGCACAGGGAGTTCCGGGAGCGGATAGAAAAGGAAGGGTTACAGGATTATCTGACGGCTGAGCTGATGGATTACCGGGATCTGCCCGCCATGGGACAGAAATTCGACCGTGTGGTCAGCGTAGGTATGGTGGAGCACGTGGGGCGTGAGAATTACCATCTGTTCGTAGACTGCGTGGAAAAGGCGCTGAAGGACGGCGGCCTGTTCCTGCTTCATTTTATCAGCGCCCTGAAGGAGCATCCCGGAGATCCCTGGATAAAGAAGTATATTTTCCCGGGCGGTGTGGTTCCCAGCCTGCGGGAAATGATTTCCTGCATGGCGGATGATAATTTCCATGTCCTGGATGTGGAGAACCTGCGCCCTCATTATAACCGGACGCTGCTTTGCTGGGAGCATAACTTCAGGGAGCACATGGAAGAGGCGGAGCAGATGTTTGATGAAAAATTCCTGCGTATGTGGGAGCTTTATCTGTCCTCCTGCGCGGCAACCTTCCATAATGGAATCATTGATATCCATCAGGTGCTGGCCTCTAAGGGTGTTAACAACGAGCTCCCTGCCGTTCGGTGGTATTGAGCGCAGGATAAGCGGATCAGCCCCGTTTGCGACCTCTTGTCCCTTCCCACCGGAGCAGCCGCGGCCCGTGTCGCTGCGGTCCATGCTGCTTTGGTGGGATGGGACGGAAGGACGCAGACGGGGCTGATTCATTTATCAGGAGAAGATGTGGAGTGAAGCTTAAAAGGTTGGTTATATGCGGCAGGATGCCGTTGGTAAAGGAGCGGGAATGGAGAGAAAAGTAATATTTCATGTGGATGAATGTGGCAGGTTTGAAATGGCGGCGGGGAATATACATAATATGTGTAGTTTTTACCGGGGAAGGGAAATTCCGGTGGTAATAGAGCTTTTGTTGAATGGGGAAGCTGTCCGGGCGGCGGCTGCAGCGGCTCCGGAGGCGGAGGGGTGCAGGGAGCTGCTTCGGGAGGAAGGTGTTGAAATAGCAGTGTGTAATAATGCGCTTAGGAAAAACGGGATTGCGGCGGAGGAACTGACGGAGGGGGTCAGGGTGGTTCCGGCGGGGGTGGTGGAGCTTGCGGAAAGGCAGTTTCAGGGTTATGCTTATATCAGGCCTTAGTATTTTCAGGAGCGGCGGACAGAGAGCTGCTGCGGGGGAGTTAGGGCAGATAGGTCGGAATAATCAGGAGAAGTAAGGGACGGATAGCTGGGGCAGGGCAGCTGTAACAGGATAAATGGAGCAGGATAATCAGGGCAGGAAACAGCGGGCGGTTAATGGAGGGATAGTGGTTATGAAGGAAATCAGGAGTGAATCGAAGTTCACTTTTTTTGAGGCAACAAGCATTATTGTGGGGCATGGAGTGGGATCCGGTATTTTGTCGGTGCCCTTTCTTGCGTCCAGAAACCGTTGGTATGATATTCTCTGGATTATCCTTTTGGTGTACGGGATTAACCTGGTGATGCATTTTATGATAGCGGAGCTGTCCTACAATAATGGCGGGGCACAGTTTATTAAGTGCTTTGAGAAGGAGCTTTTTGTGGGCAGGATGAAAAAGGCGGCGACCTGGTTTGCCTTCGGGCTGCTGGGCTTTTCCGTGGTGGTGAACGTGAGCGGGTTTATTGCCGGGGCTTCGGCTGTCTTTGAGGCCTGGTTCGGCCTGCCGTCCGCGGCGGGGATGCTGCTTTTCTATGTGCTTGCGGCGAGCGTGGTTTATATCGGTATGAAGCTGGTGGGAATCTGTGAAAAAATCGCGGTATTCTCCATGGTGGGGGTTATTGGAATTCTGTTTATCGCAACTTTGATTTCCGATGTCAGCCCTCTGCCGGCCAGTTTTGTTTCTGCTTCCAATCTGCTGGCGCTTTACAGCATGGTATCCTTCTCTCTTTCCGCGGTGATGTCCGTGCCGCAGGTGGTAAAGGGGCTGAATGGGGACAGGAATCAGATTATGGGTTCCATTGCGGCAGGTACGGGAATCAATGTGGGGCTGATTCTGCTGATTACCTTTATGACGCTTCTGGGGGCGGGCAGCGGGGTGACGGAAAACGGCGCGCTGGTGGATCTGTCCCTTCATCTGGGCGGCTGGGTGAGTATTATCGGATATATTTTCTCCCTGCTGGCTCTTGCCACATCTTTCTGGGCCAATACACTGAACCTGCGTGATATCGTAAATGAGCAGACCGGCTGGGGTGTGAAAAAAAGCTGGCTGGCCGCTTCCCTTCCCTGTCTTCTTATCGCGCTTATCGGCGTGGAGAGCTTTGTGGGCTTTACCAGGCTGGCCGGTGTGGTGCAGGTGCTGACGGGAATCGGTATTATCATTGCTTATAACCGTTCCAGAAAACATGAAGGGAGCAGTCTTATCTGCGGAAGGCTGGGGACCATACCGTTCCAGGTTATTGTGGTGGTCAGCTCCCTGCTGTCCACTATAGGATCTTTGCTTGCGGTTTCGTAAGAATTATTAAGCGGGAGGACAGGATAATGGCCGGATTGAATGAAATCTGCATTACACAGACGGCGGCAACGGTTTTAGCCCTGCTGGGTGAAAAAAAGGGGGCGGAAATGGCGGAGCCTGACAGGCGGGTGCTTACACAGGCGGAAAAGCTCTATGGCGCGGGGGGCTGCGATCGTGTCTTTATGTATCATCCGGATGCGGTGGCGATGTGGATTTATGAAAAATACAGGGCGCATTTTGCACAGCTGGAAAAGCGGGCGGCGCTCAGGCTTCCCATGCGTTCCGTTGTCCCGCCGGTCACGCCGGTGGCCTTCGCTTCCATGTACAGCGGGCTGCAGCCGGCGCAGCATGGGATTATGAAATATGAGAAGCCGGTGCTTGGGGTGGAAACTGTTTTTGACAGGCTGCCGGAGGCAGGGAAACGCGTGGCGGTTATTTCCACGCAGGGGGACAGTATTTCCCTGATTTTTCTGGAAAGGCAGGTGGATTATTTTATCTATCCCACAAAACAGGAATGTAATGAAAAGGCGATGGGGCTGATTGCTGAGGATACTTACGATCTTATCGTTCTGTATAACGGGGATTATGATTACTATATGCACCGCAGGACTCCGGAAGGAAAACGGGCGCTGCAGGCTCTTGATGAGAATATCAATACCTGGTGCGGCATTTACGACAGAATCAGGGACTGCTGGACGGGACACCGTACCGCGCTGGCCTTTGCCCCGGATCATGGCTGTCACCGGATGCTTGGCTTCCTTGGAACCCATGGGAAGGAGGAGCCTTGCGATATGAATATCATGCATTTCTATAGCTTTCTTCAGGAGCGGGCGGAACCGTAGGCTGCTTTGGCGGCATCGGAAGCTTTGGCCGCTACTGTTGCTCCGGCGGCTCCTTCTCTGCAGCAGACTTCCGGAATTCCCTGGGAGAGACACCGTAGGCATCCCGGAAAACCCGGGAAAGGTGCGCTGTGGAGGTAAAACCGCATTTTTCCGCAATCTGGCTGAGGGGCAGCCGGGTGTCCAGGAGCAGCTGGTGTACCTTGGAAAGCCTGACGTTGTATAAGTATTCCAGGAAAGTGGCCCCGGTGGCGCTGCCAAACAGGCGGCAGAAATGGTAACGGCTCATATGGACCAGTCCGGCCGCGGCATCCAGGGTGATGTTTTCCTGATAATGGGTGTTGATATAATGGATAACGGATACGATTTCAGGCTGGATGCTTTTGCCGTCCAGAGTATCTTGGGCGCCTGCGTCCTCCAAAAGCTCACCCAGCAGTACCAGCAGCTGCAGGATGACGGAGCAAAGCAGCTTTTCTGCAAGAAAACCGCTTCTGTTATGGCAGGCATCCGCTTTCTTAAAATGTTCCAGCACTTCGGCCGCCTGTGCGTCGGATAAATGCAGCACACAGGAATCCAGTTTATGAAGCAGCAGGCGTGTTTCCCCTTCGGTAAGCAGGGAATGCAGTACCGGAACGGGAAGATTGATAATATAACGCTCGTAGGAGTCGGATTCCCGGCTCTCCGTATAATGAATCTCAAAGGGCTTGAGGATATACAGATCCCCCGGCCTCAGGGTATAACGCACATCATTCAGAATCAGGGTCCGATCCCCGGATATCTGCAGGTAAATCTCATAGGTGTCATGATAATGCTGTACCTTCATATCACTTTTTTCCGGCTTCCGGATATATTCCACCAGAAATTCTTCATAGGGCTCAAAGGCTGTGTGAAGCATCCTTTTTTCCTCCTGGAAAACATACTGGAATGCAGATTTTCCGTTTTTTTTCCGGCTGTCAGCCGCATTGCCGAAGCATGGGGGAAGCCGGATAAACTTTTACATCCGTATTATATAACCCCAAAAAATAAAGAGCAATATCTGAACGGTTCTTTTATAAAATAAGCATTTATTTTGCTGTATTCTTATTTCTTGCGTGCTAGTATAATGCTATCGGACAGTAAGTGCGAAGCGGTTGGGCAATTACTGAACAGTGAGAAAATATTTGGAGGATGAGTATTATGAGGTATACGGACAACGGAGCGGAGGACATTAAAATCGCCTATATCGGGGGAGGCTCCCGCGGCTGGGCATGGGGGCTTATGAGCGACCTGGCGGCTGCACAGGATATGAGCGGCAGTGTATTCCTGTATGATATCGACAGGGAAGCTGCGGCCAGAAATGAATGCATCGGCAACAAAATGAAGGACTTGAAGGAATGCAGATCCGCGTGGAATTAT
>SCPN01001057.1_pt1 | contig 46986 bp, 45 predicted proteins | sample 6106831 | NCBI WGS metagenome assembly SCPN01 (sample SAMN10720447, study PRJNA508395) | human gut metagenome | isolation source: Participant 1, 0 month | reverse complement strand
AAGCCGGTTGCCGATATCCTTATTGAAGACCTGGACCGTGGTCAAGCTCCTCCGCCAGCGGGCTTTCCATATTCCCGTCAAAACCGGATACAGCCACGTCCTCAGGAATCCTGAAGCCCCGTTTTAAAAGCAGCTGCATCAGGATGCAGGCCACATAGTCGCTGACGCACACAAAAGCCTCAGGCATTGCAGGAAGCGTATCAAGGAAGGCATCAATTTCCTCTTTATAGGTAAAAGCGCCGATGGATCCGGTGAGCATACATTCCTTTGACAAAGCCAGACCAAAACGTTCCAGTGTTTTGGTAAAGCCTTCATACCGTTCATAGTTGGATTTGGCATAGTCGATGTCCCCGATAAAACCGAAGGTCTTCCGGCCCTGCTTTATCAGGTGCTCCGTTATCCGGGCGGTGCTGACGCCGCTTTCCATCAGCAGGAGATCCCCGTTTAAGGAGGATGGGTCAATGGCTGTGGCCGTATCCAGAAAAACCTTGGGCGTATCAGCCCGGGACAGCAGACGTATCAGCCGCTCATTGTAAACATTCATGACAATGATACCGTGTATGCTTCCTCCAAGCAGCTGGGAGGGAAGCGTATAATCCTCCTCGATAACCGAAGGAAGATAGGTATAAACCAGATTGACATCGTGAAAGGAGAATTCCTTTGCGATCTGGTGGATAATGTTCATCCAGAAAATGGAAGTCTCCGGACGGCAGACCGCTACCGCAATGTTGACGTCCTTTTTTTCGGGGACTGCGTTCCGGTCAAGCTCTTCCGGAAATTTATAATCGAGTTCTCTGGCTTTGGCGAGTATTTTTTCTCTGAGATTGCCGGATACACCCTCCTGGCCGCTGAATACCTTCCAGACTGTAGTACGCGAAACGCCCAGAGAAGAGGCGATTTCCTGAAGTGTCGCTTTTTTCATGCTGTGTTATAACCAATCCGCGCGCTGCGCAGCACGCAAAAATAGAGTAACAGATCCGGAAAAACGCGCCATTTGTTCAACCGGACAAAAAAAGACAGAGGCCATGGACAAATATGGGAAAAGAAGGAGAAAAAAGCAAGCTTTCTGGTGTCTGTCCTGAGATTTATTATAGCATTGCGCAGTGACATTTTCAAATGTAAAAGAAGGGTAAAAGGGCAGGATAAACGCATCAGCGTAGGCGACGTCCTTCCCGCCGTCCGAGGCTCCCGGAAGAATAAGATGGAAAAGAAGAATAAATATTGTGATTGTAGCTTCCCGCATATATTCCCCAGTTGCGGTACAAAAAAGGCGTTTTTCAACTTCCCACATTAACTCCCGCAGAAACTGTAATAAATTAGCAGTTGACAGAACCGGGCAAAGAATATAAATTAGTTATATAAACTATTTATATAAAATAGTTATATATTGTAAACCATATCTATATAAAACATCGTATTTGTATTATTTTGCATGAATAGGGACAGGAGGAAAAATGCCAAAACAGAAAATTACCCGGGAAATGGTAATAGAAGCCGCTTTCGATATCGCGCGCCGGGAGGGGATGGAAAAGGTAATCGTTAAGAATATTGCGGATAAGCTGGGCTGTTCCGTACAGCCGATTTACAGCTATTGTTCCAATATGGAAGGGCTGAAGGCGGCCCTGACAGAACGCACGGGCACATTTATGAAGGAATATCTGGCGGCTCATATCGAAAAAAAAGATTATTTCAGGAGCATGGGCCGGGCGCAGCTGCGTTTTGCCAGAGAGGAGCCTCAGCTGTTTCAGCTGTATTTTCTCAGACGCCGCAGTGACATCCATTCCCTGCAGGATCTGTATTCCAAAGAAAGCAGCCGCGAGGTTGCAAAATTTATATCCGATACGCTGCAGCTTACCATGGCGCAGGCGGAACAGCTGCATCTGCATATGATAATCTACACAATGGGAATCGCATCAATTCTGGCGACCTCTTGCTCCCACATTCCGGAGGAAGAGCTTATGACGCAGCTGGAAACAGCCTGCGATGCCTTTCTGGCAGAAATGAGGAGAAAAAACAATGAATAAAATTCTGATCATCTATTACACGAAAACGGGTTTTACGGAAAAATACGCTCAGTGGGTCAGAGAAGAGACAAACTGTGAGCTTCTGCCCTACAGCCGCAGAGATACGGCGGATTTTACGGCGTATGATACCATAGTATATGGCGGCGGCGTCCATGCGGGCGCCATCAATGGAATCAAATGGTTCAGGAAGAAAATGACGGAGCTGTCGGGAAAAAGGCTTGCGGTATTTGCCACAGGGGCTATGCCGCCGGAATCGCCGGAGCCGGAAAAGGCGCTGAAACAGAATTTTTCAGAGGAAGAATGGCAGAAGCTGAAAGTGTTTTATCTTCCTTCCGGCCTGAATTATGAAAAAATGGGAGCCGTTGACCGGGCCATGATGGCCATGTTCCGCAGTCTTATGAAGAAAAAAGAAGGGGAGGACAGCGAAGCATACCGCGCCGTCAGCGCCTCCTATGATATATCTTCAAAGGAGTACCTGAAGCCGCTGCTGCAATATCTGAAGGAAAACTGAAACAGCCCTTCCTGTTCCGGACAAAGTAAAATTCCGGCCGCCTACAGGACGCCAATCAGATCAATCAGCGTAAATATTGCCATAAGCACCGGCTGATGCAGCATATAAACCGGAAGCGTATTTTTTCCCAGGAACTCCAGCGGCTGGCATTTCGGCTTCTCCAGAAGCGGCAGGCGTACAGAAGAGGCGGGAATGCTGCGGCCCGCGGAAGCGTTCCGCAATAAAGCATACCGCTCAGCGGCCTTTTGACGCAGAAGCGCCGCCCACAGAATCAGCTGCCAGGTAAAATAGCCGCTGAAAAACAGGAAAATCCAGGGTATCAGCGGAAAATAATCGGTAGAATAAAATCCATCGTAAGGGAAGCCCAGCACCATCATGATTTTTCCCTGATATAGAAAACGGGGAAGCTCCAGAAGGCGGAAACTTTCAAACCCCAGATAGCCATAGGGGGCTTCCTTTGTAAGCAGAAACAGCAGGAAGCTTACGGGAAGACCGGCAAAAGCCGGAATCCGTGAAAGCAGCGGATTCAGCAGGGCCGTAATCAGCGTGGCCAGGCCGAAAAAGCTGAGGATTCCCATAATTACAATGGCGTCGGGCATCACAAAAGCCGTAGCCAGCGTGATAATGATCCCGCAGCCGGTCAGAAGCAGTCCCCTCTTTACCGGACGCCGTCCCAGACAGAAGCACATGCCGGAGAGGAAAATGAAAGTCCAGCAGATGCTCTGCTGCCATATCTGGCCCGGGTCGTCCCGGAACCAGGGCATTCTGACATGGTAAAGATATGTCAGATCATAGGCCGCATGATAGGCAATCATGCTGAGCAGAGTAATCCCTCTTGTCATATCCAGTAAAGAATAACGGGGACGGGTATTTTCCATGAATCAGTCATTGCTCCCTTCTGCTGTTGTCAGCCTCTTACTATTTCCGTATCCATTGCGGGAAATTCGTTTTTCCAGGATTAGAATCAAAACAAAAGCGGCCAGGCAGATCAGGGTTATCACGATGCCCAGCGTCAGCCCTGCAGGATAATAATGCATTTCAACCGTATGCTCACCGGCCTCCAGGGAAAGGCTGATGAAGGTATCGTCAAACAGTCCCGGCTGCACCTCTTCACCGTCCACAAGCACCTTCCAGCCCGGTTCATAAGGCACGCTCAGCACCAGTTCACCGGCTTTGGAAACCTGGATATGTCCCCGGATGTGGGTGGAATCAAAGGAATCCACTGTCATGGTTTCACTGCCCAGGATATCAATGGCCTGCGCCAGGATATCTTCATCCAGCCGGTACGCAGAAAGGCTGAGGGAGCTGCTGTCTTCGGAATGCAGGGAGATTACGTCCCCTTCATCATGCCAGCCCAGGTCGCAGATGTAATGGTATTTCAGCTTGGTAAAGGACTTGGACAGCGATTCGGATTCCATTTTCAGGGTATCCACCTTGGAATTTCCCACATAAGCGTAATAATGGCCGCTCTGCTGCGCTGTGACGATGGTTCCGTTTCCTTCCTCCTGGGAGGGCACGCTTTCAAACAGGGAGCTTTGCAGACCGAGGGCGCGTACCATCAGGTTCTGTGTTTCCAACGGATTGGAGCCTTCTCTGTCCAGGACGGCTTCCAGCACATCCGTCTGTGTATCCTCCACATTGCCGAGAAATTCATCCAGGGCGTCCGGATTTTCTGTCCCTTCCCCGTCCCCCGCTCCGGATGAGGAAGCTCCGTCAGCAGGCGCGTCCGGCGGATCGGTGATATCAAAGCCCGGATGCTCACTCACCATAAAGCCCAGAGGAAGCGTATATTTACATTCATACAGATAAATATCCCCTTCGCTGTCAATGAGCGTATACAGGTTCGGATCCTCCTTGGAGGATTTGGAGAACATGTAACGGACGGAGAGCAGCGAGGAGGTTAACGGCGTTGCGCCGTCAAAGCAGTAAAATACCTTGCTGTGGCTCATCCCCAGCTTTTCGTAGAACTCCTCTACCTGCCCGTTGGCCGTGGAAGAAAACAGGGAAGCGGTGGGATAGCCTATCATGGTGCCGTCGTTTTTCGTCACCCGGCTGAACTTTTCAAACCGGTAGAAATCCGGATCCTGTTCCCTGATGCGATCCACCAGAAGCTGGTAATTATCATGGTTTTCCAGATATTTGCTCCTGCTGGTCACGGAAACGCTTGTCTGATACATATTGATGGAGGCTTCCGCGGTCACCACAACCAGGGTGAGGACGGCCAGCAGCTTCAGGTTGAAGTTCTTCTTTTTATAATAATAAGCAAAAATTCCATACAGACATAAAAATACGGCAGTCAGCAGGAAGGTTTCCACGGCAAATGCTTCATCGTCCTTCAGCAGCTTTTCACACAGCAGCACAAAGCCCAGGGACAGGCAGAAGCTGACGCCCAGGGACTTGAAGGAACACTCCCGGATGCGCAGCACCGCCTCGCAGCACAGGGTAAGCAGCAGGAATATATACATAAAGGACTGGCGGCAGGGAAGGGAATCCGGGTAGTTCATGCCATGCCACATGAAATTCAGCACATTGGTGGAAAAGCTTACCAACAGAAACGCCAGGAGGCCCAGTCTTGCAGCCTTTTCCCGGAGGGAAATTTTCGCATTGGAAACATACAGCGGAACCAGCAGGAAGACCGCAACGCCGCAGTAAATGTTCGGCCAGTGATCCAGCCCCGTTTCCACCGCCACATCCATGCAGTGCCTCGCCAGCATGTCGATGGTGGAGAAATAGAAGGTCAGCTTGGAGGGAAAGTTAAAGTCGCTGAATTTCGTCAGATGCAGCGCTGAATATTCCGGTATTAACAGTATGGCCGCCATGCCTCCCGCCAATACGGAAAAAAGCGCAAAACGCAGTACAGCGCCGCCCATCCGGCGAAGGGAGCTGCAGTGGGACACCAGCAGCACCAGGAAATACAGCACCAGGAAAATACATACCATGATGGAAATATAGTAATTGGACAGGATGCACAGCGCAAGGCTGATGCAGTACAGCCTGTATTTCCCTTCAGTCACCAGCTTTTCAAGCCCCAGGGCTATCAGGGGGAACAGGAAAATACAATCCAGCCACATCACGTTCCAGTTATAGGCCGCCAGATAGCCGGACATGGCATAAAAAACGGCAAAGGGAACCACGGCCGCGCTTCTGGTTTTAAAATGCCGGGTAAGATACCAGGAAAAGGTAAAACCGCTGAAGCCGATTTTCAGGATGACCAGATAGGACATGAACTCGATCAGGTATTTATCCGGGAAAAGGGCCACAAGCCAGTTGAAGGGACTTGCCATATAATAGGCGTAAAGCGCAAGAAAATTTGAGCCCACGCCCACATTCCAGGAATAGGAAAGGCTGTCCCCGCTTCGGATTTTACTGAGCATTTCAGAAAGAAAGGGGACGTACTGGTGGTACATGTCCGAGTGCATGAAGCTTTCATCGCCAAACGGGAAAATGCCGTTGATAATGAAAATCGCCAGCATGATCAGAAAAGGAATGGCAAAGGAAAGCAGGCAGGCCCAGTTGCTTCTTATCCATTTGCCAGGGGAAGGAGGTTCTGAGGCTGCCGTTTTGGATGGGTTGTTGCGGGCCGCGCGGCCCGCCGTCATTGTATTCATGAATTTCATTTTTGTCGTTGTACCTCCGGAGCTGTAATTGGGTTACGCTTATGTGGCCGTGCGGTTTTTCCGGCGTGGGAAATTAACCGCCGTTACGCTTTGATGCATCAAAGATCTGGTAATACTGATAGCCTCTGTAGCCGGAAAGCAAATCCTTCTGATCGTCCGCATTCGTAAAGGTACCATCTTTAAGCTCCACATGGTTGGCGGAGATTACGGGCGCCTCCCCGGAAAAAGCGGCCAGGTAGCTGAAATAATCAGGAAGGGGAAGGCCTGCGGCCTGAAGCGTCTGAAAGCCCAGATAATTGGCGCTGGTTTCCACGCCTGTGGTTTCCTCAATATCATAATTGGCCCAGATGATGAAAGGAACCTTGTAACGCCGTGACAGTTCTTCCTCAGTCAGCGTTGCATTACGCTTCCCATTGAGCTTCCATACCGGCTCCACAACGGAGTTGGTAGGCTGATGATCACCGAAGAAAACAATGATGGTTTCTTCCTCCTGCCCTTCAAAATAAGCAATCAGCTCCTGCAGCGCCTCGTCCGAAAGCTTCATCAGGGATAAATAATTGTTCAGGGCTGTGGAATTGGCGCCCTCCACGGTAATATCCGGCTGGAAATTATCGAAGCTTTCCGTATAAGAAGAATGGTTCTGCATCGTTACGTTGAATACGAACAGAGGTTCTCCGGGTTCTTTCTTTTCGTAGGTTTCAATAATTTTCTCAAAATCCGATTTATCACTTACATACTCTCTCACAAGAAGCGGATTTTTATAATCGGGCAGGAAATGCATTTCCTGAAAGCCCAGGTCCGGATAAACCTTATCCCGGTCCCAGCCGGTTGCCTTGTAAGGGTGCATGGCTACCGTTTTATAGCCAAGGGAAGCCAGGTGGGAGGCCATGGAAGGCGTTTCTGCCTTGATGTACTGCTGGTAGGGGATGCTGCCGGTGGGAAGAAAGGCCATGGTATTCCCCGTCAGGTATTCAAACTCGGTATTTGCAGTATTTCCCCCCAGGACTGAAACATTCAGCCATCCGGAAACCGTGTTGTCCGCGCCGTCCATCATGCTGTGCATAAAAGGCATATAATCTTCATTGGTCTGAAAATCCGCAAGCACGGCCGGATCGGAAAAGGCTTCGTCCATGATGACGATAATGTTCGGTTTTTTCTCCGGTTCCTCCGAAGGCTGTGCATAGGCGGCCAGCTCCTCCCGGGCGGCATCCGCGTTGTAGCCGGCCGGTTTGTCTACGGAGATATAACGCAGCTCCATGACAAAGGCCAGCGCCGTGCCGTTCTTGAAGCTGATGGTGGTCGGGGTAAAAAGCTTGTCATACAGCCGCAGCTTCTGCTGGACGATTTCGTCGGAATGGAACATGCCGCCGAAGGCCACCAGCAGGGCGCATACAACGGCAGCCGTGGGTATGCGGAATTTCCAGGTTCCTTTTTTCAGGGTATACCTGCAGAAAAATTCCAGTATCAGCAGAACCAGAAAGCCGATAACCACAAGAAGCGCCTGTTTGTCCAGCGTATATTCATAGTTGTCCGCAACGCTTGCGGCGGTGCTGATGGAGAACAGATCCCAGGGCTGAATCGGCACGGAACGGAAATTCAGCACGAAATAATTCACCAGCCCATACAGGAAAAAGAAAAGCGTTTCCGTCATCAGCGCCGCATGCAGCCGGCCGAACAGGGCGAAAAGCAGCAGGGCAACCAGCTCAAACATTACGATATTGAGCACCTGCGGAGTTGCCTTCATGGTTTTCCAGGGATTATGGGTAAACCATTCCAGCAGATAAAAGGTTACAATTGGGTAAAGCAGCAGCAAAATCAGGTTCAGCCTGCTTTCCTTTATTTTCTTTAGAAATTTCATTTTTACTCCCATCTATGCGCATTGGCGCATTTTAAAATCAGGAAGGCTGAAAGCGTCCTTCTTTCAGCTTACTCCCATCTATGCGCATTAGCGCATTTGAAAATCAATATTGTCAGAGCCGTATGTGCCGTTTAGCTTCGGCTTGGAAGCCTTGTTTTCCCATACGGATCAGAATACCCCCATGATTCTTGTTACATTCTAGTCAGCGATATGGTGACTGTCAAGAGAAGCGGCGAAGAATTCATAATTTGGAAAGAAAAAATAATTATACCGATCACGGAAATACGAAATACAGAACGAGAAAATCGGGCAGCGCCGGTTGACAGAAGAAATACGTAATTGTAATATGAAAAAACCGGCAGCCGCAGGGCAGGTAAGCGCATTTGCGGCAGCAGCACAATCTGCAGGGAGGATTAACAAAAATGCATATAGCTGAGGATATTATAAAAAAGGTGGAGGCCCAGTTTAAAATGGACTGCGCGCTGGATCCGTCCGGCGAAGCAGGAAAACGCGGTTATTTAATAGGAAGAAGGCCGAAAATGCCGGATCAGACCTTTATGACTGATACGGCCTATGGCTGGCTTATGAGAGAGCGTATGGAAAAAGCGGTGGCAGACATTGACTATGGAATTGATTCCAGGGCAAGGGTATATGAAGGGATGGATTTGTTTTTCAGGGCGATTCTGTTCTGCGGGAAAGGGTATCTTATGGCGGATGAGGCAATTTATGACTGGTGCTGCCGTGAATACGGGGAACAGGGACCGGAGCCGGAATGGTTCTGCCGTTTTTCAAACCTGCGCAGGCTGGATGACTGCCTTCGCAGCCAGCGCAGGGAGATTGCGGATACCCATATTTATTTTCTCCCTGGAATGCAGGAAACGGCGGTAAAACCGGATTTTGAGGTCAGATGGCTGGAAGAAGGGGAGCTGCCCGACTGGAAGGAGGGACGGCAGTTCCGCCATGCCATCTGCGGTTCTGAGCTGATGCCGGATATGCTGGCTGTTGCTGCGATTATTGACGGAAAAGTGGCTGCTGTGGCCGGGGCCAGTGAGGACAGTCCGCTGATGTGGCAGATTGGAATTGACGTGCTGCCCGAATTTGCGGGCCGTGGCCTGGCCTCCAGTCTGGTTGCCCTGCTGAAACAGGAGATCCTTGCCAGAGGGAAAATCCCCTTCTACGGCACCGCGGAATCCCACGGGCTTTCCAGGAGCGTTGCCATAAACGCCGGCTTTTTTCCGGCGTGGGCAGAGGTATATGTCAGACGCAGGCAATGAAGCCCAATTAATTAAGAAAATCTTTTCTGTGACGTTGCGGTCAAGTATGGTAGAATAAAAGTAACTGCTGAAGTGATGGGCAGTTATAAACGAAGGCGGCGGCAGCTGCCGCCCTGAAAAGAAAGAACCGGAGAGAATAGGAATGAAAAACAGTAAATTAATGAAGGAGCTAGTCCCCATAGCCGTCCTGCTTCTTTTTATCATTGTAGTGTTGGTAATGTGCGTAGTCAGTGCCAGGCAGAAAAAGGGGCAGTCCGGTACGGGGCCGGATACAGAGGCGGTGCAGGAAACGGAAAGCGAAACGGAAAGCGGCGGCGAAACGGCGGAAAGCACGGAGGAAGCCTCAGGTGAAACGGGAGAAAATACCGGCAAAGAGGATCCTGTGGAGGTTCAGGAGACGATTGAGCTGGATGCCGAGGAACCTGTGGAAACGGAAAGCGCGCCGTATGCTGTGAAGGACGCGCCTCCTGCCGTATCCGGCTCCAATGTGCCGGACACGGCGCAGGTAAGCGCAAATACGGCGACGGTCATTGTAAAGAAAACGAATACCCAGATGCTCGCAGAAATGATGGATTACTGGCAGAAGGATAATGTGGAAGCCATAGAGGATCTGAGCGGGCTGGCACATTACCGCGCCATGTCGGCCTCCCTGAAAAGTTCAGCTTATTTTTATTACTACGGGGACAGGAATGAGCAGGGCCGCCCGGAGGGAACGGGCATTGCCGTTTACGGAGAGGATCAGTATTACTACGGAGAATGGAAGGACGGCCTGCGCAGCGGGAAGGGAATGTGGCTGAAAATGTACTGTCAGGACAATGCCGCCGCTTCCTTTGATCCGGTTCTGGTTACCCATAGCTATGAGGGTGCCTGGCTGGACAATCTGCCCAATGGGGAAGGCCAGGAGCACTATGATCTGGATATCAACATGGCAGCCCCGGAGAACCGTTATTTTCAGAATGTGATCGGCAATTTCAAGGACGGGCTGTACCATGGAAATATGTATATCAACACGCTGAATGCTGACGGCAACGTGCAGGAATGGCGCGGTGAAGCGAAGGAAGGTGTGTTTAAGACCTTTGAAGGAAGGGATCTGGAAGGCAGGGTGCCGATTTGCCAGGATGTACAGAACCCGGACAGCCATATGTGGATCCATCCGCTGGAAAACAAGGATCAGGGGCTGAAGGAGGTAAGGGATCAGGTAAAAAACAGAAAGGAATAAAGCCAGGGACAGCTGTAAAAAGGGGAACGAACGGCTTTGCCGGAAGCAGGCGGCCGTATTATAAATAATAAGGGGGTAAAAGGTATGGCAAGATACCAATGTGGAATCTGTGGTTACATTTTTGACGAGGAAAAGGAAGGGAAGCTCTTTTCAGAGCTGGAAAAATGTCCGGTGTGCGGGCATTCCCCGGATAACTTACGTTTGCTGGAGGAGCAGCCTGCGGCTGTGCCGGAAACGGAAACTGCGGAAGCTGGCACGCAGACAGGCCTGAAAGCTGCCGGGGAAACGGAAGCGCCGGCCGGTGCTGCATGCATAGATGAAAATAGTGAACCCCAGACTCTTGCCTATCCGGAGAAATGGAGAAGGCAGGATGAAAATATCCGGTACATGGCTCAGATTCACGAAATGGCGGTTTCAGGAAAGCCCCTTATTGAGGCCATGGGGACACAGATGCCCATGCCCTGCTGGGATGACATACTTATTCTGGGGGCGCAGCTGAATCCTCCGCCGCTGGATGAGCATGCCCATGTGGATACGACCACCGTTATCGGCCCGAATGCCAAGAAGCCGCTTATACTGGACAATCCGGTATACATATCCCACATGTCCTTCGGCGCGCTTTCAAAGGAAGCCAAGATATCCCTGGCGAGAGGAAGCGCTCTTGCGCATTCGGCTATGTGCAGTGGCGAAGGCGGGATTCTGCCGGAGGAAAGGGAAGCGGCGGCCAAATATATTTTTGAATATGTGCCCAATCTGTACAGTGTGACGCCGGAGAACCTGCGGCGCGCTGATGCCATAGAGATCAAGATCGGCCAGGGTACCAAGCCCGGCATGGGAGGACATCTTCCGGGAGGCAAGGTGACTCCGGAAATCGCAGCCATCCGTAATAAGCCTCTGGGACAGGACGTTATCAGCCCGTCCAGATTCCCGGGAATCAATACCAGAGAGGATTTGCGGGCGCTGGTTGACAAACTGCGCTGTGAATCGGACGGCAGGCCGATCGGGATCAAGATCGCAGCGGGAAGAATTGAACGGGATCTGGAATACTGTGTCTTTGCCGGTCCGGATTTTATTACTATCGACGGAAGAGGCGGCGCAACAGGGGCCAGCCCGCGTCTGGTGCGTGATTCCACAAGTGTTCCCACTGTATTTGCACTTTACCGGGCAAGGAAATATCTGGACAGCGTGAAATCCGATATTTCCCTGGTGATTACGGGAGGGCTGCGGGTATCCTCGGATTTTGCAAAGGCGATTGCCATGGGAGCCGACTCGGTGGCGGTGGCTTCGGCGGCGCTGATGGCAGCGGCCTGCCAACAGTACTGACGGAGGCAGCGGCAAATGTCCGGTAGGAATCGCCACACAGGATGAGACACTGAGAGCACGCCTTAAGATGGATGCGGCGGCAGCGAGAGTGGCAAACTATCTCAACTGCTCCCTGGAGGAACTGAAAACCTTTGCCCGTATCACAGGGCATGAGAGACTGCATGATTTAAGCGTTGAGGATTTATGCACCATCAGCCGGGAAATATCGGAATTTACCAATATTCCCCATGCATAAGGAAAAATCAGCAGTTCAGCCGGCCGGTGCGTTTGCAGTGCTGACCGGCTGAAAGTCATCCGGAAGTACAAAATATTAATTTCGCAGGTGGTTTTGAATGGAATTTTGCAAGTAACTGTGATGGCACAGGACAGTTTTGCAAAAACTTTAGTTAAATTGCTTATATAAATAGGAAGGAACAGCAGATTGTTTTACTTGCGGGCTGCTGTTTTTTCTATTATACTGGAATGGTTAGCTAGTTAAGAGTTAGAAAGTGGTGTTAAAATGAGTGAAAAACAAAAGAAAAATGTAGCTGTAAATGGCGCGGTGTCCCAGGCGGCGGGAGAGGGAAAGCAGCCGGAACGCGTTATGACTAATAAGATGGGAACCATGCCCATGAACAGGCTTCTTCTGTCCATGGCCCTTCCCATGATGGTTTCCATGCTGGTGCAGGCCCTTTACAACATTGTGGACAGTGTATTCGTATCCATGATCAATGAAAATGCACTGACCGCTGTTTCCCTGGCGTTCCCTATCCAGTCGCTGATGATCGCCCTCAGCACGGGAACCGGCGTCGGCGTCAATGCGGTCCTTTCCAGAAGCCTGGGAGAGCGGGATCAGGAGAATGTTAATAAAGCGGCGGAAAACGGCGTTTTCCTTGCGATTATGTCCTACGTGGTATTTCTGATAGTCGGGGTACTGATTGCGAAGCCGTTTTATTTAAGCCAGACAAAGGATCAGGAAATCGTATCCTACGGCGTAACCTATCTGACGATTGTATGTATCTGTTCTATCGGTATGTTTACCCAGATGACCTTTGAAAAGCTGCTGCAGTCCACCGGACGGACCATGTATACCATGATTACCCAGAGTCTGGGCGCAGTGATCAATATTATTTTCGACCCTATTTTGATTTTCGGCCTCTTTGGCTTTCCCAAAATGGGTGTTGCGGGCGCAGCGGCGGCTACGGTATTCGGACAGATTGTTGCGGCAGGGCTGGCAATTATCTTTAACCTGAAGGTGAACAAGGATATCCATCTGAATTTCAGAAAATTCCGTCCTGAGAAAAAAATGATCGGCAGGATTTATGCCGTAGGCATCCCGTCTATTATCATGCAGGCAATCGGCTCTGTCATGACCTATGGCATGAACCTGATTCTGATTCAGTTTACTTCAACTGCCACGGCGGTCTTCGGCGTTTATTTCAAGGTGCAGAGTTTTGTGTTCATGCCGGTATTCGGCCTGAATAACGGAATGGTTCCCATTGTGGCCTATAATTACGGCGCGGGCAACCGGAAACGTGTGAAGCATGTGGCAAAGCTGAGTATCATTTATGCGGTGTCCATCATGATGGTGGGGCTCCTTGTTTTCCAGATTTTCCCGGACAAGCTGCTGGCTATGTTTAACGCTTCGGAACATATGCTGACAATCGGCGTGCCCGCCCTTAGAATCATCAGCCTGAGCTTTATGTTTGCCGGCTTCTGTATTGTTATCGGCAGTGTATTCCAGGCTTTGGGCAATGGTGTTTACAGTCTGGCGGTATCTGTGGCAAGACAGCTTTTAGTGCTGCTTCCCGCAGCCTATCTGCTTTCCCTGACCGGTAAGGTGGAAAACGTATGGTGGGCATTCCCGATTGCGGAACTTATGTCGCTGGCTGTCACCCTGTTCTTCTATGCGAGAATTAATAAAAAGATTATCAGCAAAATCGGAGAAAACGCAGCAGATTTGGTATAGAAGGCATATAAGAGAAGAGGTAAATTTGATGCAGGAGAAAAAGAAAATTACTGTAAGAGAAGGCGGCTGGGGAGATTATGAGCTGTTGAGAGCGGCCATACGGGAAGAACAGCATATCCATGCGGTAAACCGGCCTGATATTTTTGCCGACCTGGAGGAAAGCCCGTTTGGCAGGGAAGATTTTGAAAAGCTGATGGAGGAGGAAAATTCCTTTTTCCTGGTGGCCGAGGCAGACGGCAGGGCTGCGGGCATATGTAATGTCAAGCTGAAGCAGGCTCCGGCCCACCCGGTGGTGGTGCCCAGACGCTATGCCTACATTGACGATATCTGCATCCTTGAAGATTTCAGGCATATGGGTGTGGGAAAAGCGCTCTATGAGGCGTTGGCGGACATAATCAGGCCGATGGGAATCAACAGGGTGGAGCTGAAGGTATGGGCCTTCAATGAATCGGCCATGGGCTTTTATAAAGCGCTGGGAATGAGTCCTCAGAATATTATTATGGAAGGCAGGGTATAGCTTTGCCAGGCAGTTATGTCTGTGCTTCAAAATAAGAATAACAGGCCCGAAAGGCAGATGGCATACATACTTCATGGGTAACTGCCATTTTCCTTTCGGGCTTAATTTATTCCCGTAGCTGCGGAACACATAGGATATGTAAGGGGTTGGTCCGCAGCTGTGGGAGATAAATGTCATGATATTAAGCCAGGGCATCTATTCGTATCAGTCTTCGATAGCAGCCTTCCGGCTGTTGATTTCCTTAAAGATATTCACATCGATCTTAGGTGTCCTGTCATAGTAATAGATGCCGTTCTGTTCCTGTTCCACGTCTGTCAGCTGTGTATAGCAGAAGCCGAACATCCTGGGATTGTCAAGAAGCGCATCGGTAAGTCCTTTATATCTGGATATGTACTCTTCCTCGGTCCTGGGGCCGTTTCCATATCCCCAGGCCTTTTCGTCCGTGCTGCCGGGAGCCCATTTGATTCCGCCGTATTCGCTGACGAACATCGCCTGCCCTTCTTTGTACTGCTGCCTGTCGCCCAGACGGTCGTGGAATACGCCCGTACCATTTTTAAACGGCTCATAAGTGGCGGCAAATGCTTCGGGATCCTGCTCATAGTCATGCACGTCAAAGATATCCGTAACAACGTGGTAGTTGCCGCTGGTATCGATGCAGGGACGGGTGGTGTCATACTGCTTGGTGATCTTCCATGTGAGGGCAAGAAGGCTGTCAATCTGTCTGCGTCCCTCAAAATCCCAGGTTTCATTGAAAGGACACCAGCCTACGATGGCGGGATGGTTGAAATCTCTTTCAATCGACTGGATCCATTCCGGAATAAATGCCTCATAGCCGGAGTAGGAGGAATGATCAAAGCCCCAGTTTGCCATTTCGCCCCAGGCCAGATAACCCAGCCTGTCGCAGTGATAGAGGAAGCGGGGTTCAAATACCTTCTGGTGCAGCCTGGCTCCGTTGAAGCCTGCCGCCATGGAAAGGCGGATATCATTTACCAGAGCCTCGTCGGAGGGCGCCGTATAAATGCCGTCGGGATAGAATCCCTGATCCAGGATCAGACGCTGGAATACGGACTTGCCGTTAATCAGGAAGCGGTAGCCGTCCAGCTTCACTTCACGGAGGCCGAAGTAGCTGCTCACCTTGTCATCGCCGAAGGAAAGCTGCAGATCATAAAGGCGTCCTGCCCCTGCTTCCCAGAGATGGATTTCGCTCAGGGGGATGGTGACGATTACGTTGCCGGAATCCGTCCTGGCGGATGCGCTTCCGCAGGCGGTTCCCTCATAAGAAGCGGCGGCGCTGAAGATGCCTTCCCCTTCCACTACTGCCTTGATGGTTACGGAGCCTTCCGCTACATTCGGATAATACTGGACGCTGCAGATATGTGCGGCAGGCGTGAATTCCATCCATACGGTCTGCCAGATACCTGTGGTTCTGGTATAGGAGCAGTCATGTGAATAGAAGCGGTCGCTCTGCTTGCCGATGGGCTGCATAGGGCTTCTGGTATCATCCTGTGCACATACCACCAGATGATTCTCCCCTTCCTTCAGAAGCGCGGAAATTTCCAGGGCAAAGGACACATAGCCTCCCTTGTGCCTTCCCGCCTCCGTGCCATTAACAAATACACGGCAGTCATAATCCACGGCGCCGAAATGCAGGTAAACCTTTCCCTGCAGCTGCTCTGCGCTGACGGTAACGGTGCGGTGATACCATACGGCTGCGATAAAGTCCGTGTAGCCCACGCCGCTCAATTCACTTTCAGGGCAGAAGGGCACCAGGATCTTGTCCTTAAAATCCGTCCTTTTTCCAAAGCCTCTTTCCAGCCCGCTGTTGTTCAAATCAAGTTCAAAATCCCATGTTCCATTCAGGTTCACCCAGTCCTCGCGCACAAACTGCGGAAAAGGATGTTCCGGTCTAGGTATATTCCCCATAATTTCCTCCATTCTGCCGGATGCCCCGGCCCATCTTGCGTTACTTGAAGTATACAGCTATAATATAGGTTAATAAATGGAAATTACACGCAAAATATTGAGGAAAACACGCATTATGGAACAAATCATTACATTCCTCCCGGGCCAGCTGCCGGGAGAGCCGGTTTTTCAGATTGAGATGACGGGAATTACCTATCCTGACAGCCATTATCATATAGAAAGGGAGAATTCCTCCATCTATATCCTTGAGTATATTATGGAAGGGGAAGGCCTGCTTAGGATCGGGGAGGAAACCTACCGTCCGGTGAAGGGGGACGTTTATCTGCTTCCCCGGGGAAAAAGCCATTTTTACCAGGCCGATGCGGCCAATCCATGGAAAAAAATATGGATGAACGTAAAAGGAAGTCTGTGCGACACCCTGGTGGAAGGCTTCGGCCTGGGGGAGACGGTCCTTTTTCGGGACTGCCCGGTCTATCCCTTATTCCGGGAGTTCCTTCATGTCTGTGAAAAAAAGGAGGGCAGTGGGACCGAGGTGGCCCGCAGGACCTCCCTCCTTTTCCATGAAATCCTTCTTCAGCTGGCCGCCCATGCAGCGGCGGGGGCAGAGCCGGAAATACGGCTTCCGGAGACTGCGGTTGCAGTTAGGAAATATGTGGATGAGCATATTTATGAACGCCTGAGTATTGAACAGCTGGCAAAGGAAGCCAGCCTTTCCCCTTCCCAGCTGACACGGGTTTTCCGGAAGGCATATGGCCAGACACCCTATGAATATGTGCTGTCCCGGAAAATAGACACGGCCTGCCTGCTTTTGAGAAACACGGGGATGACAGTGAAGGAGGTTGCTTACCGGCTGCAGTTTTCGGATGAGCATTATTTTGCCAACATATTCCGGCAGAAAAAGGGACTGCCGCCGGGAAAATACAGGATTACCGGGGACATTGGAACATAAACGTTACAGTCCGGGCAGGTCTGGGAAGCGGCGGTTCAGACCAGGCTGAACCGTAATATATAACCCGGAAAAACCGGATCCGAAAACACTGTAATAAAGTCTTGTTTTTCATTCTTCAGGATGCTATGATGATACAAAACAAAGCTTTACGGCTGGACGATAAAATATAATCAGGCGGAACCGGTAATGAAGGAAGGCAAGTTTTCAATTTCGAATAAAAAGCAGACCTGTGTGATGGCAGCGGCGGCAGTGTTGGGACTGCTTATTTTTTCGCTTCTGGTCTGGATGGTACGGGCGGACAGACAGGAAACAAGGCGAACGATTCTGGATATCAGCGACATTTATCTGGCGGAGATGGCAGATCAGATGGCGGGACATTTTGATACTACAATGAACAGCCAGTTTATCCGGATCAGCAGCATTACGGCGAACATAACGGAGGCGGATCTGGAAAGCATGGAAATGCTGCAGGCTTTTATCCGGGACAGGACTGTGAAGAACGCATATGCCTTTGTAGCTCTTTTGGAGGATAATGGGGATTATTATACGGCGGAAGGGCATTTTTCTGCAGATGGACGTATAGAAGGTGCAAAGGCGTTGCTTGAAGGACAGGATAAATATCTTGAGGCAAACAGTGTGCTCACTGGAAATACGATGATTTTGCTGTCCTCGGCAATTCCTTCTGTCATGTTCGGGGAGCACCGTCTGATTGCGGCAGTGGTGGGAATGACTCCTTCGTATCTGGGGGAAAGGCTGTCGCTTTACAGAGAAGGCGCCAACGCTTATGGAAACATTATTGACACAAACGGGAATTATATCATCAGACATGACGGGGATGACGGTGCAGTGGGCAGGAACCTGTTCAATTATCTGGAGGAGCAGGCGGAATTTGATGAAGGATATGCTTCTTCCATGCTGCGGGATAATGTGGGACAGGGCGGAACAGGCGTCACTGCATTTACGCTGGAGGGTATCCATAAATATCTTTATTATATACCGCTGTCCGTCAATGACTGGTACATCTGCGTGAGTATGCCTTATGGTAAGCTGGATGAGAGGATAGGGGAACTGAGCAGCAGCATGACAAGGGTTGCCATGACGGTTATACTGCTCACTGCGGTAAGTATTCTTGGGATAGCGCTTCTGTATTCCATGGTCATCTGGCAGAAGAACCGTCTCCTGGCCCGGGAAAAGGAATCCACGGAGCAGGCTCTGAAGCTGGCAGAAAGCGCCAGCATGGCGAAAAGCGAATTCCTCTCCCGTATGTCCCATGAAATCCGCACGCCGCTTAATGGCATTATTGGGATGAACCATATCGCCATGCATCATCTGGAGGATCCGGAGCGGGTATCCGACTGCCTGAATAAGATCGACATGTCTTCCAGGCATCTTCTTGCCCTGCTCAATGACGTGCTGGATATGTCCAAGGTGGAAAGCGGCAAAATTGAGCTGTGCCCGGAAAAAATAAGCATGAAAATGATACTGGAGCAGATGATGGTCATAGCTTCCTCCCAGGCCGCGGATAAGAATATCGCATTTCATGTGGAGTCATCCGTTGACGACAGCCTTGTTGTGCTGGGTGATTCGCTGCGTATCAGCCAGATTATCAGCAATCTTTTTTCCAATGCCTTTAAATTCACGGAAGCGGGCGGACAGGTCTGGTTCCGGATCCGGGAAGAAAAAGTGCAGGACGGCAGACACTGGCTGCATTTTGAAGTGGAGGATACCGGCTGCGGCATCGCGCCGGAAAACCTGGATAAAATTTTCAGCCCCTTTGAGCAGGAGGGCAGCAATGTGGCCCGCAAGTATGGCGGGACAGGCCTTGGCCTTGCGATTACCAGGCGCTTCGTTGAGCTGATGGGCGGCAGCATAGCCGTCAGAAGTGAGCCTGGCAGAGGCAGTTTATTTCTTCTGGATATTCCTTTTCCCGAAGCCGACGGGGCCGGCGAAGCGGATTCAGCCGATTGTGGCGGACAGCCTGAAAATGAAGAAAACGAAGAAATCTGCCTGGAACAGAAGCAGTTTGCAGGTAAACGCGTCCTGATCGTGGAAGATAACGAACTGAACCGGGAAATTACCGCCGAAATAGTTCAGGCAGCCGGCGCATGGACAGATATGGCTGAGAACGGAAAAATTGCCGTGGAGAAATTTGCTGCTTCCCCGGAGGGCTTCTATGATTATATTCTGATGGATATTCTCATGCCGGAAATGGATGGTTACGAGGCCACGAAGAAAATCAGATCTCTGGACCGCAGTGACGCCGGGACGGTTCCTGTTTTTGCAATGACTGCCAATGCCTTTGCGGAGGATGTGGAGAAGAGCCGCAGGGCGGGAATGAATGCACATATCAGCAAGCCGGTTTCGGCGGGGGAACTCTATAAACAAATGAAAAATTTCAGTGCTAGAATTGAATATGCCCCAGTCCTTCTCTTTGTTGGCGGGAGCCTGTTTTGCGCGTTGGGGTATTTTATGCTCCAGTCTCAAAAACGGGATGTTTCTAACTGTTCCTGTATACCAGATTTCTGCCAACGCAGCCAGAACTCCTCACGCAGCGACTTTTAGTCGGCTGCGTTCGTCCAGCGACTTTAGTCGCTTGCGGCTGCTAAGGGCGGCAGAATTCTGGTATTCAGGAGCAGTAAGAAACATCACCGTTTTTTCCTATGGAGTATAAAATACCCCAACGCAGCCCGGAAGAAGAAAAACAGGCCCCCGCCGCCCCAACGAAAGGGAAGGGACTGGGGCGGATGCGGTTCTCCTGGCCTTGGCAAACAGGTAGATAAAGAGGAATAGTAGTGAAAATATATAAATGTGTTGGAGTATTGAATACTTTGGATAGGATAGAACAGTGGTGCGTGATAACAAAATTAGGGTAGAGTAGTGTGTTATCATTTTAGTTGATATTCTGGAATTTGGAAGTGGCAATATTTATTTTGAATAGATGTGCGTATGGCATGTGTCGCTGACGAGCCATGTTTTGGCTTCTTCCATGTCGGTGGAAAAATATAGTTGTGATTGTGGGAGTGAGGTTTTTCTGGTAAGGGCTTTGTGGAGTTTGTGAAGGTTTTTGGGGGTGGCGGTGATTGCTAGTTTTACGATGTTGGGGCGCAGGTGGTTGATATGTTCTGTAATTTTTTCGGTAAGTGTTTTGGTTAGAGTCGTTTCGTAGAGATCAATTAGGATTCTGCGTTTTTCCGGTGATTTTAGAATGAAATCTTCTTCTTTTTTCATCATGGAAAGTAATGCGTCTGAATCGTCAAAGTAGCTGCCATAATGGATTCCATGGAAATAGCCGCCTTTGTAATAGTATGGGCTGAGGGCGCCGCTGGGGGATTTTGTTATCATAATTTTTACCTTTGGCTGTTGATAAAGTCATCCTTTCGCTGGTTTATGATTTTTTATCCTGTATTAAGTCGGAGAGTGGTTTTTGCATGCGGATGTGCTGGCACCATTGAATTGTTTTTTGGGTAATGCAGATGCCGTAGTAAAGGGTTGATAGCTTATAGTAAAAACATTCTTTGTTTTCCATTTTATTATACTTATTTTCTAAATCATTCAGTTTTCTCAGATAATTCCTGTTGTTAATTTCATATTCCAATAGCTGTTGCTCACGGATTTCGGGGGACAGGTTATCAAAGAAATAAATTTTTGCCAGATGGGTATTCGTGCCTTCGGTTATATCAGTGGGTGAAACCAGCCAGTCGAAAAACTGTTTTTGTCCCTCTTCTGTGATGTGGTAGAAAATTTTTTTCCTGCCGCCCTGAGGTTTTTCGTAGGTTGTTAAACAGCCTTTGTCTGTTAATCGTTTTAAGGCCGGATACAGGCTTCCATAGCTCGCTTTATAAAAAACTCCGATGCCGTTTTCTATCAGCTTTTTGATGTCGTAGCCGGTGAAATCATTGTCTGATACCATGCCTAAAATAATAGATTCTAACATAAATCCTCCATTTAGATATATCTTATAGATATATAATAACGCTATATGTAAGTTTTGTAAAGAAGCGGATACAAATAATTGTAACTGTTGGGCAGGCAGGCCTTTTTCTTTGAAAGTCGTATTGCCTGTATGGAAGAATTATATTATGCTGAAAGGTGTCAGGATTGAAAAACAGGCGCAGGATGAGGTGGCATAATGATGGGTAAAGGTAAAATATTATTGGCGGAGGACAATCGGGGCGCGGTAAGGCGGATTGTTGAGTATATTGGGAAAATATCAGGAGAGCTGGAAGTGATTTCTTTTGCCGGAGCGGGGGAGGCGCTGCGGTATGCCAGGGAGAATGAGATTGCGCTTTTTATTATTGATATTCAGTTGGAGGATTATAAGGGGACTGATTTGGCGAAGCAATTGCGCGGGCTGCCGGAGTATAGGTATACGCCGATTATATTTGAAACGGGGCTGGCGGGGGAGGAGCTTTCGGCTTATCGTGACGTGAAGTGTTATAGTTTCCTTGTAAAACCGTTTGGGGAGAAGGAATTTGCTGAGGCGTTTCGCGATGCGTTGGGACTTTCCGGGCAGATCAGGCGGGAGGGGAGGAGAATCCAGCTTGAGCAAAAGCAGTTTATTCTGGAGTATGCGGCGGAGGATATTGTGTATATTGAGGCCTTTGGGAAGAAACTGGTTATTCATACGGATAACCGTTTGTCCGGAAGAAAAGAGGATACTGTTTCCGGGTATACGTTAGCCGGAATGCTGGCGCTGCTGGAGGGCGGTCCTTTTGTACAGTGTCATAAGAGTTATATTGTGAATAGGGATTATATTGACAGGATTGATAAGGCCGGGCGGAAAATTTATTTAAAGGGGTTTACGGAGGTGGTGCCTGTGGGCAATAAGTATCAGGCCGGGCTGTGGGGGGAAGCATGAATGTTTTGTGTATTTTAGCGCAGTCAGGGCTGGATGCGGGCGCATTGGCAGTTTGCTGTGAAGGTGTTTTTCAGAAAAGGTCGGAGGCAAGGGGGAAGGATATTCTGCTTTTTCCTGTTTTGCTTGTTTTGTGTGTTGTCCCGCGGGTGAATTTTGTAGCGAATGAAGGGGTGCGCGCCGCGCTTTCCGCATACGGATATGAGATTGTGCCGGTTAACAGTATTGCGGGATGGCTGTTTCTGGTTTTTTCTGTGCTGCTGCTTCACAGTATTTATTTCAAATGGGAAAATAACGGTGACGTTCTTAGCGGGACAATGGCGGTGTTTTCGTTGTATTTGCTTGTCAGGTGTGTTTGTGTCGCTGTGTTGGCCGCTTTCGGGGCTTGGGGAGGCTGGCTGCTTTTTGGCGGCCGTGTATTGACGCTGCTCCTTGTTTCATTGCTGTTTTGTACGCCGTTTTATGGCGGGCTTCAACAGTTGGTGCTGACGGGTCGGATTGCGGTCTGGATTGTGTCGTCGGATATTGCGGTTTTGCTGATGGTGGCGCTTACTGTAGTTTCTTTCCGGGCGGAGAGGTTCCTCTCTCATTCAGGGCTTCTTACGGTATTGGTGCTGGCGGTCCTTTTGTTTAACAGCATCCTGCTGTTTTTCCATCGGCGCAGGCTGCAGGAGCAAAAGCGAATCCATATGATTGAACAGTATGTGCCCATTGTGGAGGAGCTGATTTCCCAGGTGAGGGCAAGGCAGCATGAATTTCAGAACCGTATGCTGGCAATTGAGGCGGCCGTGGCTTCTGCCGGCACTTTGGAGGAGGCGCAAAGAGAGGTGGCGGCGTTGACAGGCGGCATTGTCATCAATTCCAACGACCGGGAATTGCTCTCCTGTGACAGCAAGGTCATTGCAGGAATGTTGTTTGGAAAAATAAAACAGGCGGAGGCGGCGGGGATTCATATGGAATTGCAGCTGCAAGGGCTTTTTAAAAAGTCTGCGGTGCCGGAAACAGAGTGGATTGAAGCAATTGGGATTTTGCTGGATAATGCAATCGAGGCCTCCCCGAAAGGAAGCACGGTTTATATTGCCGTCGGGAAAAAAGGGACGTATCTGGAGCTGCTTGTTTCCAATCCGGCCCCGGCCATGTCGAATACGGAGTTCATGGGGCTGTTCAGGAAAGGGTTTACAACAAAAAGCAGCAGTGAGGGGCGCGGCTACGGCTTGTATAACATACTGCGTATTACTGAACGGTATCATGGAAAGATTGTTACGCGCAATGAAGCCGTTTCGGAAGAAAATTATGTTGTATTTGGCGTCCTTCTTCCATAATTAACGGGTATGAACGAGGGTTTTAAAGGAATGAAAATTATTTTGTTCCCTTAAAACCCTCGTTTGGTTCCGGGAGGTTGAAGTGCGCAGGATACTCCGATATATTGAAGAAAAAGAGTAACTGTGAAGGAAATTGAACAGTTATGAAAAACGGAAAGGAATGGAAGATATGCCCCAATTGATAAAAAACGAATGTAAAAAAATGTTTCTGCCGGTGCTTTTAACAACTGCCGCTTTGACAATTATCATGTGTGTGCTGATTGAAAAGCTCTATTTAAGCTATACACTGCATTATGATTTGGAGGCGTGGGAGGTGGGAACAGGAGGGTTTTCCCTGCTTTATCCGCTGTTTGTTGTGATTCCGCTCTGTTGGAATCTGTATTACGAGCGTAAAAATAATTTTCTCCTGTATATCGCCCCGCGCGTCCCTGTTAAAAAATACCTGACGGCAAAATGGACAGCCTATGCACTGGGAGCATTTTGTATTATGGCGGTCCCTTATCTGTTGTCTGCAGTATATGCCATTGATATTAAAGCGCCGGTGGTTCCGCCTGAAACCAATACCTTTTCGCATGTTTTCCAAACAGCATTTGTAGAAAAGCCTTTGCTTTATGCGGCTGTTCTTTCCTGCTGGAGAGGTGTGATAGGTATTTTAGCCATGACCTTTGGTTTTGTACTCGCCATGTATTGTAAAAATATTTTTGTAATACTCACCGGGCCGTTTATCTATTCCATACTTGAGAATTTTATTATGGCAATTCTGAGTTTGGAGAAATACCGGTTAGTTGTCGCTTTTGACCCAACGTGTATCAGTTTCCATGCGGTGACGTGGCTTTCGTTTTTCACGGGACCGGTTCTGCTGCTTTGTGTCATCGGTTTTACAGCGTTTTTCCTTGCAAAAATCAGGAAAAATACTGTGGTGAACGTTTAGGGGGCTTGTTATGGCGGCGCTTAGCAAAAAGAATTTCCGCCTGTGGGGATATGGGAAGGCGTTTGTGCTGTTTGCCGGATGCCTGCTCTTTTCCGTCAGCGGCCGGTTAAACGAAGGGATTTATTTTGGACAGCATATTTTATCGGCGGTATCCGATCACTATTATCTGACCTATTTTTTGCTTCCGGTTTTACTGTTAAGCTGTTTTTCCTTTTTGGAGGATGACGGGGAAAATGTGATTTTGCGTTTTCAAAGCTATCATTCCTATTTTTATAGAAAATGGCTGGGAACAGGGGGGATTGTCCTCTTGCTGATCGCTGCCCAAAGCGCGGCGGTTCTTTTATCCGGCATGGGGCTTTCCGGGGGAAATGGGTGGGAATTACCCGAAGGAGCGGCGGGTGCAGAGCTGTTTTTTGTGCTGCGGCAGTATTTTTCCACCCCGGTCCAGGCATTTGCGGCATTCTCTGCCTGTCAGTTTTTCGGAGGCTGGATGATAATCGGGTTTTGCATGTGGATTGGGCATTTCGGGGGGCGGAAATGGTCAGTCAGGGTGATTCTTGCCCTTTACATTCTCTCGGTTCTGTGGATGAAGATTCCGGCTGTCCGCAGCCTGCCGCTGACGGGCTTTAATCATTTGCTGATACTGCACCATAATTTGGGGACGCATCACCGTTTTGCTGTCACAGGAATTACGTTATTGCTGTTTGCCATCATCATTACTGTAACGGTGCGGTTTGGATGGCGGGGACGTATATCCCTCCCGCGGCCGCGGATATCAGGCATGACAGCCTGTTATCTCCGCGAATTGGCGGCGCGGCAGAAGTTACTGGCTCTTTGTGCGGTTGTCCTGGTAATAACGCTGTACAAGGCCGGGGCCGGCTTTCGGTTACAATCCGGGCAGGAATGGGTATATTCTCTGTTTGCCGGGCATGGGACAGGCTGTTTCAGGGTGTTCCCGTTCCTTGAAATGCTGATTGTAAACGGTGCGCCGCTGTATCTTCTGGCGGCATTCCTGGAATGGATGGCGAGCGGCCAGTCCTATTTTATTTCTGTCCGGGCAGAAAGCCGAAGGAAGCTGCTGAGTGGAATTCTGTGGGCCGGCACAGGTTTTCTCGCTGCCTATGCGCTTCTTTGGTTTGCTGCGGGGCTTTTTGGAATATTTTTCTTTGGATATGCAGACGAGATTACGGCGTGGAAAATGCTGCTGTATGCTGTTATTATGAAATTCCTTGATACTATGGGACAGTATCTTGTCATGATGTGTGTTTATGCCGTTTCAAGACAGGTTACAATCGGTTTTCTGGTGCCGGCTGCTGGAAATCTGCTTTGTGTTGTGCCCAGACAATGGGTATCTTATCTGCCCTTCGGCCTTTCAGGCCTGACACGGATTGCGGAATTAAATTCCGGTGCCGGGCTCCCTGCCGCAGCGGCACTGGGGACGGAGGCTATTGTTATCATGCTGACGCTTGGGTGGCTCTTGACATTCGGCAGTAAGAAAATATTGGTTTAGGAGGAACCGTTATGAGCTCATATATTGAATTAAGGAAGGTATCAAAAAGCTTCGGACACAGGAGGATTCTCCGGGAGGTATCGTTGGCTGTGGAGCGCGGAAAAACGGTTGGCCTTGTGGGCGCCAACGGCAGCGGAAAATCAGTGCTGTTCAAAATATTGTGCGGCTTCGAAAAACCGGATAAGGGAGACGTCTATGTGCGCGGCAGGCAGCTTGGAAAGAATGGCCGGGATTTCCCGGACAATATGGGGGTATTCATTAACTCGCCCGGTTTTATCGGCATTTATAGCGGTTTCCAGAACCTGAAATTCCTGGCTGATATTCAGGGCAGGATAGGCGAAGAAGAAATTGCAGAAGCCATGGACAAGGTGGGGCTTGATCCATCGGATAAGACAAAGGTTGATCACTATTCCCTTGGCATGAAACAGAAACTGGGACTGGCACAGGCCATTATGGAGGGACAGGATATTTTGATCCTGGATGAACCGTTTAATGCCCTGGACTATAAGACGTATGAAGATGTCAGGACAATTATCCGTATGCTGAAAGCGGAGGGCAAAACGATTTTCCTCACGTCCCACCGCTATAAAGACATTGACCAGCTGTGCGATCAGGTATATTCCATTGAAGATGGCCGGTTGATGCCCATTACCGGGGAGCTGGCGGAACAATACCGTCAGGCGGAGTAAATACGGCTGCCCTGACTTTATTGGCGCAGCAGTAAATCCCGTAGCCTGAATTTGACGAATACTTATCTATTTGGTACTGTAAAAGAGAGGAAGCGTCGCCTGATTTAAAGTACAATTATGGATGCACAGGCAAAGGGGCCGCTGAAGAAAACATCTGTTCCGCCACGGCGGCTGCCCGGACCCGAAAGAAAAAAGCAAACAGCTAAACAGGAGGGTTACAATGGATTTACCTTTTCGGATTGAGAAAAAAGAAAGCTTCCGCACCGTAGGTTACAAAATTCAGACAACGAACAGGAGAGGCGAAGGGAGAAAAGCCATCCCGGCCCTCTGGACCAGGTTTAAAACAGAAAACCTTGACAAACCGTTACAGGCGCTGTCAAATCAAAAGCAGCAGGGCCTGCTCGGAATAAATATTTATAATACGGACGAAACAGATCCCCGTAAATTTGAGTATCTGATCGCAGTATCAAGTGACAAAGATACGCGAAACGATATCACAGAATACGCCATACCGGCCATGACATGGGCAATTTTCCCCTGCACGCTGGAAACCATCGGAAAAACGGAAGCCATGGCAATCACAAAATGGCTGCCCAAGTCCAAATACCGGCCCTTAAATAAAGGCTACCTTACAGGCAGAATGAAATCAGGAGCGCCGGATATAGAATACTATGGAAAGGACGGCCTTGTCGAGATTTGGATTGCAGTGAAAGAAACGGCCTGAACAGGCAGGATAAACGCATCAGCGCAGGCAACGTCCTTCCCGCCGTCCGGGCTGTGGCTGCCGGCTCACGATATAAAGCCCATTCAACGGCTTAAGGAAGCGGGATTGCAGGCCTGCCTGTGGAAAAAAGAGGCATAAAATGAAATATGAAATACGTGAACTGGAAGCATTTTCAGTCATTGGACAGGAAATCCAGCTTACCGGATACCGTACAAAAAATATACAAATCAGCACACAATTCTGGCGTACCTTCAATGCCAACCTAAAAAAAGCATACCTGTCCCAAAGCGGCACCTGGCTCAAATACGCCTTTATGGAAAGAAAGAACGGCGGGCTGACTTACTTTTGCGCCATTCCCAAAAGAACAATTATACCGGATGGCTTTATTCTGAAAGAAATCCAGCCCCACCAATACCTGGTGGCAGAACATACCGGCGCGATGAACAGAATCTATGACACCTATGAAGAACTTTACAGAAATCTCCTGCCCAATATAAAGTACGAGCCCCTGCCGACAGACCTCATCCATTTCGAAAAATACGATGAAAGATTTCACTGGAACCGGGAAAACTCGATCATTGAAATATGGATTCCCATCAAGGAGCGCGACTGATACTATGAAAAAAATACTTGTTACGGGCGGAAGCGCCCCTGCTGAAAAGAAAACCTGAAGCATATATCCTCATGCCGCCCTATTTATATGGCCAAATGAACAATGTATATAGGGAAGCCTTTGTATTTGACTGTGCTATGGCGGACAGAAAATTTTATCTGCCCCGGGATGGAAAAATGAAGCTACAGTTTTTTCATGTCCATGATTTATGCAGATTCACAGAAATCCTTCTTAACACCAAACCCACCCAACACATTTATAACGTAGGAAATAAAGAAACCGTAACAATCCGCGAATGGATGCATCTCTGCTATCGCGCCGCCGGCCGCCAGGCCGAATTTATAAATGTGCGCCCCCCCAGACTCCTTTAAGAACGCTCACATAACCCATAAAACAATACGGGTATGGACTTGACAAAAGCTCATTCATTCATTATAGTAAAAAATAAATTGGCCACCCCGAAATTACAGGGTTCAGCCGCCATAATATCAAAGATAATGAAAAAGAGGAGTAAGCATCCCCCCTTCACAGAGAAGAACGTCCTGGCGCAATCCCCGCTGATTAAATATTAATCAACGACACACAAAATCCAAGCCAGGCTGGAAGACGTTCAGAAGAAAGGAATGCCGAAGGTAGCTTTGGAATCGGACCCCCAAAAGCAGATCCCCTAAAATCTGCCCACTAAGGCCTCCCGCCTCATCCCCGTTAAAAGATGCCAAAGGCCAGGAAACCAAACGCAGGCCGGAACCCAGGATATTTTTACCGCAACAGCAAAAATCCCCCTGCCCCCCTGAGCGTCTCATTCCCACACCAGACGCCCCAAGTTTCCCGGTGAACAAAGGTGGTACCGCGTTAACAACGCCCTTTGCCGAACCAACCCGGCAGAGGGCTTTTTTATGTACCTTAAGGCATATTCACACGATTCTGCCCTTAACCTCCGCGGCCACTACCCTAGGGCTTTCCCGCAGTCCTGCCCGGTGTCCTGGTTCCCTGCGGGGTGCGGACGGGGGAGTGCCTGTGAGCTTTGAAAAAATGGAGTTATTTCTTACCGCTTCCTTTTCCCATTCTGATCCCGCCCCTAATGGCGCTGTCTGACGAACCCAGACAACTGAAGCTGCCTGCAGCGCAAGTTGCCCTGGGTGAGGAGTTCTGCGCCATGTTGGGAGCAGAATGGGAAAAGGAAACGGTTAGAAATACCCCTTTTGAAAGCGACACGCACCCTGCCCGCACCTGCAGGAACCAGACCTGAGCTGTGGAAAGCTCCACCCAAAACAAAGGCCCGCAGGAGCGGGCGGATAGGAGTAATTATGAGTAAGGAACTGGCGAAAACCTACGATCCTCATGGCATTGAGGACAGACTTTATGAAAAGTGGATAGCAAAGAAATATTTCCATGCAGAGGTGGACAGAAGCAAAAAGCCCTTTACCATTGTAATGCCGCCCCCGAATATCACGGGACAGCTGCATATGGGACACGCCCTGGACAATACCATGCAGGATATCCTGATCCGTTTTAAGAGGATGCAGGGCTATAATGCGCTGTGGCAGCCGGGAACAGATCATGCCAGCATCGCAACGGAAGTGAAGATCATTGAAAAATTAAAGGAAGAAGGCATTGACAAGCACGACCTGGGAAGGGAAAAATTCCTGGAGCGCGCCTGGGAGTGGAAAAAGGAATACGGCGGCAGGATCACAAGCCAGCTCCGTAAGCTTGGCTCCTCCTGTGACTGGGACAGAGAGCGCTTCACCATGGACGAAGGCTGCAATAAAGCCGTAACCGAAGTGTTCTGCAAAATGCATGAAAAGGGCTGGATCTATAAAGGCAGCCGTATCGTAAACTGGTGCCCGGTATGCAATACCTCCATTTCCGATGCGGAGGTGGTTTACGAGGAGCAGGCGGGCCACTTCTGGCACATCAAATACCCGCTCATAGATGAAAACGGCGCGCCCAGCACTACGGAGTTCCTGGAGTTCGCAACCACCCGTCCGGAAACCATGCTGGGTGATACGGCTGTGGCGGTCAATCCTGAGGATGAAAGATATACGTCCCTCATCGGCAGGAAGGTGCTGCTGCCCCTGATGAACCGGGAAATCCCCATCGTGGCGGATTCCTATGTGGATATGGAATTCGGTACCGGCGTGGTTAAGATCACCCCGGCCCATGACCCTAACGACTTTGAGGGCAGGAAGCGCCATATGCTGCAAAATCCAATGGCTGAACGATGATGCCACCATCAATGAAAACGGCGGCAAATTCGTAGGTATGGATCGTTATGAAGCGAGAGCCGCCATCGTGAAGGAGCTTGACGAAATGGGGCTTCTGGTGGGAATCGAAGACTATTCCCATAATGTAGGCACCCATGACCGTTGCAAGACCACGGTGGAGCCGCTGATTAAAAAGCAGTGGTTCGTAAAAATGGACGAGCTGATCAAGCCCGCTGTGGAGGGCGTAAAGAACGGCGATATCCGGCTGATTCCGGAACGCATGGACAAAACCTATTATAACTGGACCGATAACATCCGCGACTGGTGTATTTCCAGACAGCTCTGGTGGGGACACCGTATACCGGCTTATTACTGTGACGAATGCGGTGAAATCGTGGTGGCTAAGGAAGCGCCTTCGGTTTGCCCGAAGTGCGGCTGCACCCACCTGACCCAGGATCCGGATACGCTGGATACCTGGTTCTCCTCCGCGCTGTGGCCCTTCTCTACGCTGGGCTGGCCGGATAAAACGGAGGATCTGGATTATTTTTACCCTACGGACGTGCTGGTTACCGGCTACGATATCATTTTCTTCTGGGTTATCCGCATGATCTTCTCCGGCTATGAGCAGATGGGTGAAAAACCCTTTTCCACCGTCCTTTTCCACGGCCTTGTCAGGGATTCCCAGGGCAGGAAGATGTCCAAGTCCCTGGGCAACGGCATCGATCCGCTGGAGATCATCGACCAGTACGGCGCGGATGCGCTGCGCCTTACCCTGATTACGGGAAATGCTCCCGGAAACGATATGCGCTTCTACTATGAGAGAGTGGAGGCCAGCCGTAATTTTGCCAATAAGGTATGGAATGCTTCCCGTTTCATCATGATGAATATGGACGGCAAGACCATCCCTCAGGATGCGGACAGACATCTGCAGCCGGTGGATAAATGGATCCTTTCCAAGCTGAACAATGTGGTGAAGGAAGTAACCGACAACATGGAGAACTTTGAACTGGGCATCGCTGTCCAGAAGGTATATGACTTCATCTGGGATGAGTTCTGCGACTGGTATATTGAAATGGTGAAGCCCAGGCTGTATGACACCGACGATGCGGACAGTCAAGGAGCGGCCCTGTGGACGCTGAAAAATGTGCTTCTTAACGCGCTGAAGCTGCTGCATCCCTTCATGCCCTTCGTGACGGAAGAGATTTTCTGCACGCTCCAGGACGAGGAAGAATCCATCATGATTTCAAAATGGCCCGAATACCGCGCGGACTGGAATTATGCGGCGCAGGAGAAGGATATTGAAATCATCAAGGAGGCCGTAAGGGGCATCCGTAACGTGAGAAGCAATATGAACGTGCCGCCCAGCAAAAAGGCGCATGTTTATGTAGTAAGCGACAAGGAGGATATCACCCGGGCATTTACCGAAGGAAAGCTGTTCTTCGCTTCCCTTGCCTATGCCTCCCAGGTAACCGTCCAGGCGGACCGGACAGGCATTGCGGATGATGCGGTTTCCGTTGTGATCGCAGGGGCCACCTGCTACATCCCCTTTGCGGAGCTGGTGGATATCGCTCAGGAAATCGAAAGACTGGAAAAAGAGGAAAAGAAGCTGCAGGGTGAGCTGGCGCGCGTCAACGGCATGCTGAGCAACGAAAAATTCCTGTCCAAGGCGCCGGAAAGCAAAATCGCTGAGGAAAAGGAAAAGCTGGAAAAATACACACAGATGATGGCACAGGTAAAAGAACGTCTAGGCGCCCTGAAAAAATAAGCGGCAGACGGTACCGTGCAGGGGATCATGGATTCACAGGGCGGAAGCAGGATGCGCATAGTGCGCAGGGCTGTTTTCCGCCCCCTTGCTTGAAGCCGCACAGGCGGCCCTGCGCAGTGTAGCCGCTGCGGTTTCGGAGTACGTGCCGTCCCAAAGAAATACACGAGGCAGAAGATAATGATGGAAAAAAAGAGCTATACCTACGAGGAGGCAGTGGATTATGCCCTGCAGATCCCCAAATTTACGAAGAAAAATACACCTGAGGACACCCGAAGGTTTTATGAATATATAGGAAGGCCGGGCGAACGGTCGGGCCTGATCCATGTGGCGGGAACAAACGGAAAAGGATCAGTATGTTCATATATTAATGCTGTTTTAAGCGGCGCGGGCCGACAGAGGACCGGCCTTTTCACCTCCCCGCATCTGGTGGATGTGAGGGAGCGCTTCCGGCTCGACGGGGAAATGATTTCCAAAGAGGAATTTGCCCGCTGCTTTAATCAGGTGATGGACAGCGTAAAGGCCTTTTGTGAAAAAAATCAGGAGGAATACCATCCCACTTTTTTTGAAATGCTGTTTTTCATATCCATGCTTTGGTTTCAGGAAAAAGGCAGACTATATTATACTGGAAACGGGAATGGGCGGACGCCTGGACGCTACCAATGTTATCGAAAAACCGCTGGTTACGGTCATCACCCGCATAGGCCTTGATCATACGGAATATCTGGGAAATACGAAGGCCGAAATCGCCGCGGAAAAGGCCGGGATTATTAAAAAAGGCGTCCCTGTCGTATTTTGGGAGCAGGAAGAAGAGGTAAACGAGGTTATTGTCAAAAAGGCCCGTGAAATGTCGGCAGAAGTGATTCCTGTGTCAGAAAAACAAGTTGTTTTATTTAAATTTAAGAATAAAAGCGTTGATTTTTCCATGCGCTCTGGGTATTATGAATATATTAGGCCAGCCTGTCAACCAGGGCAGTTTACCAGAAGGAGAACGCCGCGCTGGCCGTTTGCGCTCTGGAGGTGCTTCACGAAGCTGCCCGGTTACCAGGCAGCAGGTTGAAACGGGCTGTCGCAGGCAAAATGGGAAGGCCGGATGGAAGAAGTCCTGCCTGGTGTATTCATTGACGGCGCCCATAATGAAGCATGGTATGCAGGCTTTTCTGGAAAGCGTCCGGGAGGACGGCTGCCGTGGGAAAAGGCATCTGCTGTTTTCCGCTGTGGCGGACAAGCGGGTGGAGCCGATGGCACAGCGTATTGTGGACAGCGGGCTTTTTGAGGATGTGGCCATTGCAAGGCTGGACAGCGCAAGAAGCCTGACGGAGGAACAGCTGGATTCGCTCTGGAGCGGAAGGAACCAGGTAAGGCTCTATCACAGCCCGGAGCAGGCCATGGAGGCGCTGCTGGAAAAGAAGCGGCCTGAGGACGAGGTCTATGCCGCTGGGAGCCTGTATCTGGCCGGCCAGCTGAAAGCATACCTTGAGAAAAGAAAACAGAAGCAGCAGCTGTAAGAAAGCGCACGGCTGCTGCAGCTTTCCATATCCGGTGCGGATGCGCCGGCAGAATGAGGTGTTTTTATGATGATAGATTTTGAGGAAGAACTGAAGAAATTTCATCCCAGCCTTGAAGTAGACGAGGTGGAGGAAGCCATATATAACCATGATTTAACGGACCTGACAGACCTGCTGGTGGAAATCGAAAAGAACAGGAAACCAGCAAAGAGCACAGAGGAATAGAGGATTGCCGTTATGAATTGTTATAATTGTGGCGCAGAGCTTACGGAACACGATTTCTGTACGAACTGCGGCGCCGATGTGGCGCGGTATAAGAAGGTCGTCAGCGTATCCAATTTTTACTATAATGATGGTCTGGAGAAAGCGAACGTACGGGATCTTTCAGGCGCAGTTGTAAGCCTGACGGAATGTCTGAAACTGAATAAGATGAATATTGAAGCGAGGAACCTTCTGGGACTCGTATATTTTGAGATGGGTGAAACCGTGGATGCCCTCAGCGAATGGGTCATCAGCAAGAATCTCCAGCCGGAGAAGAACATTGCCGACGCCTATATCGAAGCTGTGCAGAACAGCCCCAGCCAGCTGGAAAACCTGAACCAGGCGATTAAGAAATACAACCAGGCCCTGGTGTACTGCAGGCAGGGAAGCCTGGATCTGGCGTTGATCCAGCTTCGCAAGGTGCTCTCCATCAATTCCAAATTCCTGCGCGCCCATCAGCTTCTGGCCCTTCTTCATATGCATAATGAGGATTGGGACAAGGCGAAAAGGGAGCTTGTGAAGTGCAGCAGGATTGATGTGGGCAACACCATGACGCTTCGTTACATGAAGGAGGTCAACGCCGCCCTGAATGTGGACGAAGGTGTGAAAAATGTTCACAAGGCCGCGAAAACTGAGGATGTTATCAAATATCAGAGCGGAAACGAAACCATCATCCAGCCTCTTGCCGTAAAGGAGCCGAAAAAGAACTATACCGGACTTCTTTATCTGCTTGGCGGCGTGGCAATCGGCCTGGCTGTTTCCCTGACCCTGATTCTTCCCGGCAGGCTCCAGAGCCTGAAAGCCCAGCTGAACGAAGAAAGCAGAAGTATCGGCGAGCAGCTGGATAAGAAAAATGCAGAGCTTACGGATATGCAGAAGCAGCTGGATACCCTGACCGCAAAGAATGATGAACTGAATTCGGAGCTGGAGGTCTATGCAGGTAAGGACGGTACGCTGCAGACTGTTGAGGATCTGCTGAATGCGGCATACACCTACCTGGATACGCCGGAGGATATGGAGAAGATATCCCAGGCGCTGGAAGGAATCGATAAGGAAGCCATGCAGTCCGATACGATTTCCGAGGCATATAAGAATCTGTACGCCAAGCTGCTGGAGACTGTGGGCCCCAAGATTAGCGAGGCTTACACGAACAGCGGGAATAAATCCTACAAGGCGGGAGATTACGAGAACGCCATCCTGGATTTGGAAAAGGCATTTTCCTACGATGAAACCAATGGGGACGCCCTTTTTATCCTGGGCAACGCCTATAAGAAAAAAGGCGACAGCAAGAACGCCGCCAAAATATACAACCAGGTAATTGAACAATTCCCGAATACGGAAAAGGCCCGCCGGGCCAAGGACTATCTGAAGGAGCTGGAATCCTGAGCCGTTTTTGAAACGGCGGATGCCGAACTCCAGGATGAAAAAATAGATATCCAATTAAATATCACTTACAAAAGAGAACTTTCATGGACGCACGGCCACTGGCCGGATGCGTATGCATGAGGTTCTCTTTTTTTAACGCCGGTCAGACGGGGTTCTGGCAGTAACTGTGAGAAAGGAGAAACATATGGAGGAGGATTTTAAGTCAATGAATAGCAGGGAAAACGATCAGCTGAAGGTGACCAGCCAGGCCGAGGTGGCGGACGCTGCAAGGATGGCGGGCGATTATCAAATTATTGATAACTATCTGCATCCGGATGCCGGAGGAGGTGGATCACCACCGTTCCGATGAAATCTGTAAAAATGCGGACCACTATATCCTGGAATCCCAGGTGGGCAATGTGGTCTTTGATTTTGAGGACACCCATTTTATGGACAGCTCAGGAATCGGTATTCTCATTGGAAGATACAAGCTCATTTCCTGCTTCGGAGGAAAGGTTTTTGTGCTTCATGCGGGCAGGCAGATCCGGCGCATGCTCCAGCTTGCCGGGCTGGACAGAATTGTGGAAATCATGGAATGAAACATTCAATCAACGGCGGCTGCCCTGCGTTTTGCAGCTGCTTTGGGATTACATTTTGCAGATGCCGCCAGACGGCAGAATGGAGGAGAAATGAACAACGAAATGAAATTGGAATTTGACGCGGTTTCGGAAAATGAGGGGTTTGCCAGAGTGGCCGTAGCCGCCTTCATTACACCGCTTGATCCTACACTGGAGGAGGTGGCGGACATAAAAACCGCCGTGTCCGAAGCGGTCACTAACGCCATTATCCACGGCTATGCGGGCTGGTCCGGGGATGAGCCGGGCAAGGTGGAGGTCAGATGCTGCCTACGGGGAGATGTATTACATATCGAAATCGAAGATAAGGGCAGAGGGTGCGGATGTGGAACAGGCCATGGAGCCGCTGTTTACCACCAGGCCGGATATGGACCGTTCCGGTATGGGTTTTGCCTTCATGGAGGCCTTTATGGACGATTTGGATGTGACAAGCGAGCCAGGAAGAGGAACTCTTGTAAAAATGGAAAAGAAGCTGGGAACTCTTTCCTGGTCGGAAGATGAGGAGTAGTGCATGGAGGAAATATCAGTACTGATTGCACAGGCGCAGGCCGGGGATAATTCGGCCAGAGAAGTACTGATAGAGAAAAACCTGGGACTCGTTCATCACATCGTGAAACGCTTCTCAGGCCGGGGATACGATATGGAGGATCTGTTCCAGATTGGGACCATAGGGCTGATCAAGGCAATAGATAAGTTTGATCTGTCCTTTGACGTCCGTTTTTCCACCTATGCGGTCCCCATGATAAGCGGTGAAATCAAACGGTTTCTGCGGGATGACGGTCTTGTTAAGGTGAGCCGTACCCTGAAGGAAAACGGTTGGAAGATAAAGCAGGCCGCGGAGCGGCTGGGCCATCAGTACGGCAGGGACGCCACACTGGAGGAAATTTCAGGGGAAACGGGCATTGCCAAGGAGGATATCGTCATGGCTATGGAGGCCAATGTGGAGGTGGAATCTATTTATAAGACCATTTACCAGTCTGACGGCAATGAGGTACAGCTTCTGGACAAGGTGGCGGCGGGAGACTGCCAGTCAGGCTGCCTGGACGAAGAAAAGGAAAAGCTTCTGGATCATATGCTTCTCAACCAGCTGCTGGACAGCCTGAGCGAGACGGAGCGTGAGCTGATTGAGATGCGCTATTTCCAGGACAAGACCCAGACTGAGGTGGCCGGGGTCCTGGGAATCAGCCAGGTACAGGTGAGCAGGCTGGAGAAAAAAATATTGCTGCGCATGCGGGAGCAGCTGGTGTGCTGAAAATTCATTGATCAGGATTTCGGCAGGGTATATAATAAAGTCAAACAGGGTAACCGTTCGGTTCTTTCACGGTTACCTGAGCTGGTACTTTTGTCTGTGGGATGAATTTTTAAATATGCACTGAAAGAAAGAGGCACATATGAAAAAATGGATTAGAATTCTGGTTCCCCTGTGCGCAGTTGTTGTCCTTATCGTGGCCTGCGTAAATCTGGGCGGTATTTTTGTGGAATACAGCAAGGGAGCGGCGGAATATAAGGAGCTGCAGGAATATGTGAATACGGATGCGGCGGCCGCTGCGGAAACGGTGACGGATGCGCCTGAGGATGATTTTTTTATGCCGGAGATAGATTTTGAAGCGCTGAAGGATAAAAATCAGGACTTCAGATACTGGCTATATATCCCGGCCCTGGAACTGAATTATCCGGTGGTCCAGGGGGCGGATAATGAGGCGTATCTTTATAAGACCTTTGAGGGTGAGAAGAACAGCGCAGGCTGCATATTTATGGATGCCGGCAATTCGCCGGATCTGTCGGACAGGAATACGGTGATTTACGGGCATAACATGAAGAACCGCACCATGTTCGGATCACTGAAGAAGTTTATCCAGGAAGAGGGGATGGCCGACGGGAATCCCTGGTTTTATCTCTATACGGAAGATAAAGCGGTCAGATACCGGATTATTTCCTATTATACGACGGTAAGCGGCAGCGATACCTATCAATCCGTTTATACGGACGAGGATTATGACAGCTATCTGGATATGATACTTTCGGAAATCGCTTTTAAAGGATATCAGGAAGTGTCCACGCAGGAAGGCCAGATATGGTCACGCTGTCCACCTGCCATGGAAAAGCCGGCGGCACGGGGCGGTTTGTCGTGCATGGCGTGGTTGATGAAGTCAGGCAGATGAAGTAAGGGAAGTAAGACAGATAAAGATAGATGAAGTGAAACAGATGAAGCCAGGCAGATGAAATGAAACAGATGAAGCCGCCGGGAAAACAGGCGCGGACCCGGGCGCCGGCAGGCATGAGCCGGGTCCGGGGCTGTAATTTCCAAAGCTGCAATAAAGAGTGCAGCTGTTCTGTCCCTTCACAATTATTAAATAGTTACATAAAGTAATAAAATTTAAAAATATACTTGCATTTTTAACTGTATGGGTGTAGTATGAAGTTAGATAAATCATCATACATCATTTAATCATCATATACATCTAATTTAACACTTGGCAAACTTATTGAAAGATAAGGACGCAAAGCTACAGGGCCTTCCCTCTATAAGAGGTTGGCAGCCAGTTGCCTGATACATAGTAAAAGCGTATGTATTTGCAATGATAGCCTTGGTCTCCTTACAGACGCAAGACTATTTTTTTTACTATCAGGCCTTTGCACTTGAAAGGCGTGAAACTACATTTGGCAAACTTATTGAAAAGTAAGGACGCAAGCTACAGGGCCTTCCCTTCAGAAAGGATGGCAGCCAGCTGCCGGTACCGCATGGTACTGTAAGATAATCGAAGGATTATCACTACTTTTAAATAACCGAATATGCCTAGTAGTTTTCCATCATTTTTCAATCGACACGATTTGAAAGGATGAAGGAAAATGAAGAAAGCAATCATCACCATATTAGCAGTTTTAACAGTTATCGTAACAACAATGGCACCCGCATCCACAATGAAAGCGGAAGCAGCAACAGCAGATCAGACAATGACAATGAATGCAAGACTTCTTGCAGATATCAATAATTTGAGAGCAGAGCAGGGACTTCCCGCACTGACACTTGACAATGAATTAAACAGCTTCGCAGCAGTAAGAAGTGAAGAAATTACATCTCTTTGGAGCCATACCCGTCCCGATGGAACAAGTGGATGCGATATGATAAGCTCCAACAAATGGCGTGGCGAGAACCTTTCCTATATTACATACGGAAGCTTTGGTTTTTCAGAGCAAGAACAGAACACCGCAGCAGACAGCGTATTCGCAAGCCTGAAGGCAAGCCCTTCACATTACAGCAACATGGTAAGCGGCAACTATACTAAGATTGGTATCTATACATATATTACCAACACCGGTTCCGGCGTTAAGCTTTCCACCGCTTACATGTTCTCCAACTAAGACAACTACTTAATTTTGATAGATGATATGATGATGATTGGAAAAGCAGCAGTTTGATCAACTGCTGTTTTTCATGGGCAAAATTTTTTCATCACTGGATTTTCAGGAGAATGCGTATAAAAAAGAAAAATCTCCATATTACTAACGTGTGAATGAATCAGCGAAATTATGGAAATGAAAGGCCGGATTGTACAGGCGGGAAGCGCGGCGTTCCCGACGGACGTAAAAGACCGGCCGGAAAGGCGGCGGTATGGCATCACAGGAAACTTTATACCTGAAGCTGGAACGGAATGTGGAGGTAGAAAAGGAGGATGTGCAGCTTTCTGATTTAGGAAAGCTGGTATGTGCGAATAAGGATATCCTGGCTCACGCAAAAGCCATGAAGATATATAAATTCAGGGACACCAAGCCTCAGCGTCAGGTGGTGAGCGTGATGAAAATCATCGAATCCCTTCAGAAGCTGTATCCGGAGCTGACTGTGGAAAACCTGGGCGAGACGGATATCATTATGGAACGGGTCAGGGTGAAACGGGAAAAGGGGCCGGCGCAGTGGCTGAAGATTGCGTTCGTCTGCCTTATCTGTTTTTTCGGAACGGCCTTTACCATTATGGCTTTTCATAATGATATCGGGATCAATAAGGTATTCATGAAGGTTTATGAAATGATAGCGGGAGAAGCGTCAGACGGCTTTACCATACTGGAGGTGGCATACTCCATCGGGCTTGCCATTGGGATTATCGTATTCTTCAACCATATTGGCGGAAGGAGGATTACAAAGGATCCCACGCCTATCGAGGTGGAAATGCGCATATATGAGGATGACGTGAACAATGCGCTGGTGGAAACTGCGGACAGGGAGGGAAAGACCATTGATGTTTCTTAAAAGTGTTTTTATGGCTGTCTTTGGGCTTAGCTTTGGCTTTCTGGTATCCGCAGGGGTATTTACTGTATTGATTTCCGTTGGCCTGGTGCCCCGTTTTGCGGGAAAGACCCATACCAGCAAGAAGGTTTTCCTGTATGAGGAAATGGTAGTGGCAGGCACATTATTTGGAAATTTTATCAGCGTTTTTGAGTATTCCTGCCATGTGGGGGAATGGGTGCGAAAAGGGCAGGTGTTCGGCTCTTTTACAGACAGCCTGTGGAAATGGATTAGCGCTGCGGCGGTAATCGTATTCGGCGTATTCGCCGGGATTTTTGTGGGCTGTCTGGCGTTGGCTATTGCTGAGATGCTGAATACCATACCTATTTTTGCACGGAGAATCCAGTTCAGGCATGGGCTGGGTTTTGCGGTCCTTTCCGTGGCTCTGGGGAAAATGGTGGGAAGCCTGATCTACTTTTCACAGCAGATTTTCCTCACCGGGGGATGAAGCGCGGCAAACGGTGGATAATACGGCTGATTTTTAACGCAGCTGCGGCTATAAGTTAGTGGTTACGGCCTGGTGAAACTGTGGTATACTTTATCTGATAATAGAATTAGCTGGGGAACAGAAGCTGGATGAGGCAGTGGTTAGTGAAGAAGGGCTTTCTGCAGCAGCGGCTAAGAAGGGAAGTGTAATGGAAATAAATAATAAGAAAAATCATTTATCCCATATTTTATTCTTTTTCATTATGCTTCTTTTTGCTGCGGGCCTAACTATGAATGTGCTCTTTTGCAGTAATTACAATCTTTATGGATTATCAGGTAAGACCACTGTAATCGAGGCGCGGGCAAATTCAGAAAGTAGCTTCTCCAATGAAGGCGGCGATAAAACCACCTGTTTTAAGACTTCATTTTTGAGCGAAAATAATTCTGATACTGAAATTATAACGAAGAATATATGTCCAATACCTGTAATTGCGGCTATCACACAAGAATTCAGCCTGTTTCTTTTTATTATTTTAGTTTTTCTTTATTTCTTTTCGGCCTTTTTTAGATTATTGCCCGATGAATGGACATTAATTAATCAAAAGGTACGTCTCGACGATTGAATCTATTCCTTTTCAAATCCTTACAAGTGTGCCAGTGATTGTAAGCCATTTTTAGAATCAGATAATGGCTTTCTTTTTGTATGCAAATAGATAGCGGGTATAAGCCATCTGTTTATTATGAGAGTGAATCAAAGCAGATATTGAATTGGAGGAATATGAGTGAAAGAAAAGATATATAAATTATTTCTCATTTTAGTAGTGAGCCTGTCCCTGGGTTCGAATCCCCTGTTTCAAAATGAGATGCGCAAGTTACTTGAAGCTCTTTCAGGAGTAGATAATACACAGGTAATTCAAGAGCTTGATGAAGAAGAAAAACAAAAAGAGTCCGAAGAAATAAGAAAGTTAAAGCATAGGTTTGAAGGGAGCATTTTTGAATCTGAAAAATGATTAAGGTTGAACCATCGAAATTCTTATAGTAGCATAATACATATGTTTAAGAAAGTGGAGAAGTTTATACCCAATAGTTAAATGCTTCTCTAAATAGCCTGGGCATATTATATGTCAAATATATTAATGGGGGTTTCAAAATGTGTACAAGTTTTGCAGTATACCATCAGGAAAAAGCTGTTTATGGTATGAATTTCGATACGGATGATATTGATTTAAAACTTAAAATCAGTAGTTACAATGATATGAACCTGTTTTACTTTTCAGCCTTTTTGGAAAATAAATACAGGGATATCGCTTATTTTAATAGTGAGGGCCTTTTTATATTAACTCAGGCAGTAGAATATGGTCCGGGTTTTAAAGCAAGTTGTGACGAAAATAATTGGTTTGCTTTTGATATTTTTGATGAGGCGCTAAAGAAAACAAGAAAAGCATCTGAATTTTTTGAGATTCTTAATAAAAGAGTAATCTCATATCCAAGGAATCCATTATTTCCGGCTTTGGGGCTGCATACTATGATTGCTGATAAAACTGGTGATGCATTTATTCTGGAAGAAGGAAATGGTACAAATATAATAAGCCCTGTTCGTAATGATTTCATTGTTATGACCAATTTCCCAAATGGGAAATTTGAGGAAACAAAATATAATGAAGTATATGGCCTTGGTGCTGACAGATATATTTGTGCTTATGAGTATATCCGGAATAATATCCATAGCTTTGGAATAAATGAAGCTTTTGAAATTTTAAATAAAACCAGTCAAAAAAATACTCTGTGCACAATCGTATATGAACCAATAAAGAATGAAATTTATATTAGTTTTAAAAAAGATTTAAGCAAAAAATGGAAAATCTCTGTGACCGACAAAACGATCCAATCAATGGATGGATTTTTAAGCAATAATAAAATCCTACTTACAAATGATGAAGTGCTTGTGAATGATCTTATTAGCTTATATAAGTGAAAACCATTTGATTAAAAGAAGATCGGGCGGGCCGCTTTGGGTGTCAATCCTTCTGGAGGATTTTTGATGTATATTTGTGTCAGGTCGCCGGCGGCGGGGAGGAAGGTCCCTTCCGGCTGCGGTAAACAGAAGGGGGCATCCCCAGCTGCTGGGAAAAGAAGCGGTTGAAATTGGATGCGTCGTACATGCCGATGCGTTCCGCGATCTGCTCGCAGGTAAGGATGCTGCTGTCCAACATGTTATAAGCATTCCAGCCGCTCTGCGGTCCAGATATTTTATGCGGGGTGTCCCCTGTAATTTGCGTGGAAAATGCGGGTCAGATAGGTATGGCTGACATGGAGGTAGTCCGCCAGCTGTCCGATTGAAATATCCTCCGTAAAATGGTGTCCGATATAATACAGGGCCGCGGTGAGCAGCTCCGGAAGCTGTGGGGATACCTGGGTCTGCGCGGCGTCAAGCAGCTCCATCAGAAACGTATAATATAAGCCGGACAGCTCAAAGGGCGTTGAAAAAACGCCCTTTTTCCTGTTGTGAAGGATGGAAATCAGATTATTCCAGCGGCGCTTCCTGCGTGGGAGGTAATCATGGTGTAGATGCGGTGCAGGTGGAAATAGCTGGACAGCTCCTGGCAGCCCGGCACGGATAATTCTATCCAGATGAGCCCCAGCGGCTCCTCGGAGCGGCTATTGAGTAGCCGTATTTCGGCGGGGATGATGAAGGCATCCCCCTTTTTCAGAAGATAATTTTCACCCGCAATGTGGAATAGCCCGCATCCGTCAAACAGAAAATGGACGGTAAAATACGGGTAGCTATTGTCCCGGTTGATTTGAAAAAAGGATTCCTGAAAGCCGCAGCCCATACGAACCGCATGGAGAAGAAACGGAAGCCGGGCGCTGTCGGTTTCTGGCGCGCTATAAAGAAAGGAAGGGAAATTGTCACGGTTATCAATTGCGTTCATAGTTTTATCCTGTATATTTTAATATGATATTATCCAGTCTATATAATTTTGCCGGGGCTTGCAAGTCTGATAGTTGCTTTTTTTACAAGAAAAGTGATGAATTTGGGAATTCCGGGCGGCGGCCGGGGACGGTAAAATATTGGTAAACCGGCCGGGGGCACATATTTAAAGACAGGATATGGATCAATGGAGGAAGACCCGGGAAAAGGAGGAATTGGGATATGACGTCGAAAGAGAGAGTGAGAGCGGTTATGGAGCATCGGAAGCCGGATCGGATACCGGCGGCCTTTGAGGCGGTGGGGCCGGTGACGGACAGGCTTCTGAAGCATTATGGTTTTACAGAATACGATCAGTTGCTGGAGAAGTATGAAATAGATATTGTGACAGCTTCCCCCAGATATATCGGGCCGCCGCTGAAAGCCTGGAAAAACGAAAAGGGGGAGCAGGTGGAGCTGTCCTATTGGGGATATGAGACAACGCTGCATACGACGGCCATGGATACCTATGGAACAACCACTTATTTTCCGCTGCACGGCGTGGAGACGGTGGAGGAGGCGGATGCTGTTCCATTCCCTGATCCGGACTGGTTTGACTACAGCGCTGTCAGGGAAGTGTGTGAAAAAAATCCGGATAAGGCCATTATCGTGGGACATGAGGGGCCTTTCCAGATGGTAACCTTTTTGATGGAAATGGATGAGTTTTTCATGCTGATGCTGGATGAGCCGGAGACGGCGCAGCGGATTCTGGATCGGATGAATGAGTTCGAGATGGAATACTACCGCAGGATCTTTGAGGCGGGTGAGGGAAAGGTGGATATCCTGCGCCCTCATGATGACTACGGAACGCAGATTTCTTTGCTGTTTTCCATTGATATGTGGAGGCAGTTCTATAAGGAAAATACTAAAAAACTGGTAAACCTTGCCCATGAGTACGGCGCCTTTTATCAGCGCATTCCTGGGGCCGTGGGCCGCTCATTCCGGAATTCATCGAATGCGGCGTGGATGCGCTGGAACCGGTGCAGAAGGTGAAGGGGCTGGAGGTGGAGACGCTGGCGGAAAAATACAATGGAAAAATTGTGTTCCACGGCGGTATTGATACCCAGGGACTGCTTCCTTTCGGAAAACCGGAGGAGGTGAAGCGGGAGGTGCGAAGGTTCATGGATTTGCTGGGGAAGGACGGAGGATATATTCTGATGGCAAGCCAGGGCTTTGAGGGCGATGTGCCCATTGAAAATATTGAAGCGGTTTATTCGGTTGACAGGTCGTGCTGAAACTGAAGCGCTGACAAAAAAACGGCTTATTTGTGGCTGCGGCGTATAAGGGACCTGTTTCTCAATGTGCGCCTGACGGCGGACATTTCTTTTTCCGATTTTATTATTTTCCGGTCCTGTTATGCAGATCCTTAATCGGAATATTTGCAAACAGCGCAGGAACCACGCCGTTGCCGGTTTCGGACCTTCCTCGTGATCTGGATATCCAGTCCCTGGGCGTCAATATCCATATATTTGGAAATGACCTGGATGATATCATTTTTAATCTGTTCCATCAGTTCAGGGGAGCAGTTGGCTCTGTCGGAGACCAGTAAAAGTTTTAAACGATCCTTTGCTACCTCGCCGGAACTTTTTTTCCGGAATAAATCCATTAATCTCATGGTAAAGCCCCCCTATTATTTCTTGAACATATCCTTCAGCTTGGACATCATGCCCCTTTTCGCGTCAAGATTTAAAAACGGCACTTCCTCGCCCAGGAGACGTTTGCAGACGTTCATATATGCCTGTCCCGCCATGCTGCTGGAGCCGACAAGCGGTTCGCCCTGGTTGGTGGATACCACGATCTGTTCATCGTCAGGAACCACGCCGATTAAAGGAAGGGAAAGGATTTCGTTGACATCCTCCACCTTAAGCATGTCACCTCGCTTCACCATATCCATGCGGATCCGGTTGATAATCAGATCAATACGCTGCATTTCATTGGCTTCCAGAAGTCCTACGATCCTGTCGGCGTCGCGGATGGCGGAAACCTCAGGCGTGGTTACCACAAATGCGCGGTCAGCGCCTGCAATGGCGTTCTTAAAGCCCTGTTCAATTCCTGCCGGGCAGTCAAGCAGGACATAATCAAAATTTTCCCTCAGTTCATCGATGAGAGCTTTCATCTGTTCCGGGGAAACGGAATCCTTGTCTCTTGTCTGTGCGGAAGGCAGCAGGCACAGGTTAGAGTATTTTTTGTGCTTAATCAGCGCCTGGTTTAAGCGGCAGTTGCCTTCCACCACATCAACCAGATTGTAAACGATACGGTTTTCCAGCCCCATGACTACGTCCAGATTCCTTAAACCGATATCGGTATCGATCATGATAACCTTTTTATTAAGCATGGCAAGTCCGGTTCCCACATTTGCTGTTGTTGTGGTCTTGCCAACTCCTCCCTTTCCGGATGTGATAACAATAACTTCACTCATTTAACTAAATCCTCCTTGCGCAATTTCCGGATAATATAATTCTGCGTAAAAGAGGGTTTTCCTTCTGTATGTTAGTTGGAAATCTGGTGGTAACTGTGAGGGTATTGAACAGTTACACCTGGTTTTATAAATTGTTGAAGCACCCTTTTATAACCGGTTCGATACATATATTCCCGTCTTTGGCGGTGGCCAGCTGGGGAGCGTAAGAACCGGCGGCATTCTCCTTTTTCCTGAGTGCGCGGGGGTTCTTTTCTTTGTCCGGGCTTTTGGCGATCAGATCGCCGATCTGCAGCTGGATAGGCTTCATTTCAAGCGCAAAAATAAAACAGTTGCCGGCTCCGGCAGCTCCTGCGCAGGCGTTTCCCTTCAGTGATCCCAGAATAACGATGCTTCCGTGGGAGATAATTTTGGCGCCCGGATTCACATCTCCGATGAGCGTGATGTTGGAATAGCTTTCCAGAACCTGGCCGGAACGCAGGTTGCCTTTGTAAAAATCAGTAGAGGTTTCCTCCGCTGTGACAGCCTGGGGCATTCCCGCATATTCTGCAGCCTCCAGCTGTGTCCTCATCCGTTCCTCCAGGGCGCTGTCGTCATCTACGATGCATGCAATCCGGATGGAGGTGGTTTCCGTAATGGTCTCTATAATCCGCAGCTGTTCATCAGGAGTCAGTACTCTTCCTTCAAAGGAAAGGGCCATTTGGGCATCTTTAAAGAAGTTTCCTGTTTCTTTGAATTTATCTGTGATAAGCTGCAACAGTTCCGGAAAGGGTATGTGATTGTCGAGAATTAGTTTGATTCCGTACTTATTACGTTTAACGATTACTTCTTTTGTCATGTCTGCTCCATTTTATCCAAAAAAGGACTCTTACTTAGCAATTATACTTGTTTTGTCGGAATATGCAAACCATTTTCGCAATTTTATCAAAATGGACCTGGAAAACTGCTCCTTGTCCTGTCTGGTGGCCATGGCGGGAAGCGCGGCTCCCACGGTGTTTTTCCCGAAAGCGAAAATGCGGCTATTTTACCTGATTCGGCATACAATTTACAGAAGAAAGAAAATCCGGCGGCAGGCCAGGCTGCCGCCGGGGAACAAAGTGTGGAGGTTATTATGTGCAGACGAAAATCTACTTATGTTACAGCGATCCTGATACCGCTTGCGGTGGGAGGGCTTTCCGCCCTTTTAAGCAGGAACGGCATGGCGGCGTATCAGACGTTGGAAAAACCGCCGCTGTCGCCCCTGGAGTGTTTCCAATAGGCTATGGAGCATTTTGTACATATTAATGGGAATCAGTTCAGCCATGATCTGGTAGTGTTCCGAAAGTCAGGAAAAACCGCAGGCTCTTAAGCTG
>SCPN01000061.1_pt1 | contig 47732 bp, 57 predicted proteins | sample 6106831 | NCBI WGS metagenome assembly SCPN01 (sample SAMN10720447, study PRJNA508395) | human gut metagenome | isolation source: Participant 1, 0 month | reverse complement strand
CCCTTTTTCATACCCATAGATCATGATAAAGTGCCCGGCTGCAGTGAATTCCCCGGGGCGCATGGCGCAGATAATAGGATGTCCCTGATCCAGACGGGTTTTCATCACATCTTCATCCAGAGACATTTCGATTCCGGTGATACCAAAATAAGCAGCGCCTTCTGTCATCAATGCCCAGGCAGTACCGGTTCCTTCAATATAGTAACCGGCACTCTCCGCATAAGCGGCAACCTGGGCAGGTGTTGTACTCGCATCTCTGGTCAGGGCGTAGATTACCATGGACAGACAGGTAGGACCACATCCGGAGATACCGATATTGCTGCTTCCATAAGGAATATAACCCCAGCGGCTGTCCCATTGGATCAATAATGGATAAGTTTCTTTCTTTTCCTTTTTCGTCAGTGACGCATTGGAAGAGACGGATGTCTGTTCCAGATAGCCGGATACAAAATCCAGCATTTCCGGATTATTTGCCAGTGCAGCCAGCATGGCAGACGGATATTCGGAGGCATGCTCTATTATGTAGGCATATTGTGCATCAGTCTTTGCCTTGGCGGACAGAACTTCTAAAACTTCCTCTTCTGTCCGGGACACTGGAGCTGGAATTTTCTCAACCAGGGTTTCTTTTTCTATGAATCCGAAGAGTTGCTGTTCAACCTTAGCAATCAAAGAGGTAGTTTCACTTTCATTTCCATCCGCATGAGCCGTTACTGCATTGGAACGAAGCAGGTTTAGACAGATCCAGCCTACGATAACAAGGATCACAATTTTACACTTAATCTTCCCAGCTGCGCCATCCGCCTTTTGCCCGGCGTTTTCTGGCTTTTCTGCGCTTTCGTGAGATACGGATCCGGTTCCAGATCTGCCTCATAATCATCATTTTCTGCTGTATACTGATATCTTCCATGATTCTCCTCGTATTGTTTCTTCTGTACATTCCGTGTAACGGATCTGCCAGCCAGTATGATCATATGTCGTGATTGTATCTGACCTGTGTCCCCGTGAGCCACTCTTCTGAATATTAGACGATGAAATCTGCCATCTGATCTCATTAAATATTCATCTTGATATATGCCCGTATGCAATGATTGTAGCATATTCCCTGCCAGATGGATCTTAAGATAATCCAAAGAATTCTGAAGAATTCCCACAATTTGTTATTTATAGAATATCCGCATAACTGCCTTCCGGATCATATCTACCGGGATCATGGTAAAGGCCATACAATAAGCCAGAAGCCAGCCGCGAACGCCAAAAGGAACACAGCTGAACATTGCACTGATAAATGTAAACGCTTTGACCGGCAGTAAGGATACATTGATAATGGCAAACTGAATAAACAGGATCAGGAAAAACACTTTGAGGAAATCTGGATTTTCCTTCAGGTGTCCAAAGATCCGGAAACCATCGTCTCTCACATTGAAACCATTGAACAGTGCACTGGCAATAAACAGAACAAAATAGGAAGTAAGGAACTGCTTATCAGTCTCGAAAAAGCTTCTTGTCCAGTCTGAGGTCAGATAAAATAAACTGAGTACCGTTAACCAGATTCCCATAATACCGATCTGATACATCATAGAACGGCTGACCAGCGGATCGGTCCGCTTTCTGGGTGCTTCATCCATATATTCCGGAAGAGCCGGTTCGTTGCCAAGCATCATAGCTCCCAGTCCGTCCATGACCAGATTGACAAACAGCAGGTGAGTCACTTTCAACGGCTCATCCACTCCAAAGAAAGGTGCAATCGCACTGACCAGCACAGCCGCTACATTGATGACCAGCTGGAATTTGCAGAATTTTAAAATATTATGGAAAATGGTTCTTCCATAGAGAATCGCATCTTTAATGGAGTTAAAATTATCATCAAGGATCACGATTTTTCCTGCCTCTTTTGCAGCTTCTGTTCCGCTTCCCATGGCAAATCCCACATCAGCACGTTTCAGTGCCGGGGAATCGTTGACTCCATCTCCTGTCATACCGACCACAAGATTTTCTTCCTGACAGAGTCGGACCATACGGGACTTATCCGTAGGAAGTGCTCTGGCAATGACACGAATATGCGGCAGGATCTTCTTTACTTCCTCATCGCTCATGGAATTTAACATGGTCGAGGTGAGACAGACATCCTCATCCGAATGAACAAGACCTGCATCTTTGGCGATGGCGGATGCAGTCTCCAGCCGGTCACCGGTGATCATAACTACCTGAATACCCGCTTTTTGTACATCATGGATGGCAATACGGGCTTCCGGTCTTACATCATCGCGGATGGCTGCCAGACCGATCAGTACCAGATTTCCAGAGATACAGTTCTCCTGCAAAGGTTCTTCAGAATATCCAAATGCGATCACACGCATGGCTTTTTTTGCCAGAGTATCGATTCGCTGATTGATACAGGACAGATCCAGCGGATGGAGCTGCCCGTCAGTTCCCATATAACGGTCAGCCTTCTGGAGTAATCTTTCCGGTGCACCTTTATAATAGGTCAGTCCACCAATCTGAGCCTGACTGAATTTATTGGAAGAATTGAATTTCTGAGAGGCAAATACTTCCAGTGATGGATCTTCCTTCATTTTCAGATAAGAATCTTCTCCTAAAAACTTCATCAATGCCTGATCTGTAGCATTTCCACTGATGACACGATGATGTTCATCAAACATGGAAGAAGTATTTTTACCAATCGCAACATGAAGTTTCTCACGTATGTCAGGGTAATTATTAATCTGTTTAGTGTCAATGATCGTTCCATCACCACTGAAAAACTGAACCACTTCCATCTCGCCTTTTGTGATGGTTCCAGTCTTATCACTGAACAGAATATTCAAAGCACCTGCGGTCTCGATTCCTTCTGCTTTTCGAACCAGAACATTGTGATCCAGCATTTTGCTGGTATTCTGCATCAGTACCAGGGAAATCATAAGCGGAAGTCCTTCCGGTACTGCACAGACAATGATCACAATAGCGAGGGTCAGTGCATTGATCACATCCATGAAGATATTCTGCCAGCCCTGTACCATGTAAGCTGCAGGACCGCCTGCCAGAATCACAAAATGAATCATATACAGAAGGGCAATCACTACAGCACCAGTATAGCCAATCTTGGAGATCTGTCCTGCCAGAATAGAGAGTTTTACCTGCAGTGGTGATGCGGGTTCTTCTTCCTGCATTTCCAGTGCCATATGACCCATCATGGTCTGAAGACCAGTCTTCTTCACAAGTAATACGCCTTCACCATCATAGACGATAGCTCCCCGGAAAAGAGAAAATCCATCCACAAAGGTGTCACCTGTGATCTGTTCTGGAAAGGGCTGATCTTTATCTACAGCTTCTTTATGACATTCCTCTGTCTCGCCGTTCAGCGCAGCATTATTTACACTGAGATGTCCATATACCAGAATACCGTCAGCAGGAATCTTATCTCCTGCCTGCAGCAACACCAGGTCGCCAACTACAATGTCATCCGAATCGATCATACGTATGATACTATCTCTGTATACTTTACTCTGCTCTTTTTTTACAGAATTTTTCAGATCCCGGTATTTAGAATCGCTGGCCACACCGGTTCTGGCCGTCACAAAAGCAACCACCAGAATTGCCACGATGGTTCCCAACGGTTCATAAATCTGTGCATAACCAAAGAAAAACATGACGATCATCAACAGTGCGATCGCTACCAGAATACGGATCATCGGATCCTGAAAAGTCTCCCGGAATTCTTTCCAGAATGTGGTTGGCTCTGAATCCGGGATCACATTACTTCCATATTTTTCACGAGATTCTGTTACTTCTGACTGTTTCAGTCCATGAAGCTGTTCCATATAGTTTATTTCCTCCTCATATCTCACACTCTGATCTCATTCAAATCCACTCTCGGAACATTATAAAACAAGTTATAAAAAAAAGAAACGGATAATAATCTAAATATGTCCGTTTCTTTGCTAAAAATCTGTTAAGAATCTATTAAAAATTTATTATGGATCTTGTTTTAGCCGTTCCCGGCAAGTTTTCCAGTCAGGATAATGCTGATCGAGCAATCCATAAAACCTTGCATTGTGTCCTCGCTCCAGCAGATGAGTCAGCTCATGAACCACTACATATTCGATACATTCCTCCGGATAAGCACCAAGCCACAGGCTGATGGAGATATTCCCATTTCTGGTGTTGCAGCTTCCCCACTGGGAACGAGTAGGCCGGATCGTTACCTTAGCACTTTGAACACCCAGGATCGGTTCCCACTTCCGGAACATTTCTGGAATGACCGCAAGTAATTTCCGGCGATATTCCTCTGCATGCAGTCTCTTCAGACGTTCTTTTTCCAGCCGGTCCTCTGTCGTCGGCAGGGTGATCTGCTTTTTCTCATAATTTTTCAGCCACTGACGGATGCGGGGCTGCTCCAGTGTATGGAGTCCTGCATCATAGCTCATGCCATAGGGAATTGACATAAGAATCAATGTGGGATCATCCTGATGGATTCTCATATTTGTCCTTTTCACATTCTTCTTTGTAATCTGCACCCGGTACTGGTGCCATAAAAATTGCTTCATTTCTTTGTTCTCGAATTCATGATCATTTTACAGGCTAACAAGACGAGTCTGTGGTGATCTTACATTCCACAAACTCGTCTTGTTTAGTAACTCTGCCATCATTGACAGCTTTATCGAACAAATTTTTCGGTTTCTTTCAGTCGTGTCAATGCACGCGCCATAGCAGCCTGCGTCATATGATACTCCTGAATGCTCTGCTTCTGACGAAGTCGCTCCTGAGCACGCTCCAGAGCTTCTTTTGCACGGTTGGCATCTACTTCTTCCGGACGCTCCACCGTATCAGCCAGAACAGTCACACGGTTGTTTGCAACCATACAGAATCCTTTTCCAAGAACTGCATAGCTCCATTCACCGCCTTCTTCCTTCTGCATTCTCATCTCACCATTGTCAACTGCAACAATGACTTCCTCATGATGAGCCATGATCGCTTTCTCACCGTCTACAGACGGAATGATCAGACAAGTGCAGAATCCTTCATAAAAAATACGGTTACTGGATATGACTTTTAAGTAAAATTTTGACATATGTCTTCACCTCTAAATAGAAGTTGCCATGGTCTTTGCCTTTGCAACCACCTCATCAATGGTTCCTACATTGAAGAATGCTGCTTCCGGATACTGATCCATCTCACCATTGATAATAGCCTGGAATCCTTTGATGGTATCTTTCAGTGGTACGTATTTACCGGGAACACCGGTAAAGTTTTCAGCTACGTGGAATGGCTGGGACAGGAAACGCTGTACCTTTCTTGCACGGGCAACGGTCAGCTTATCCTCTTCAGACAACTCTTCCATACCAAGGATAGCAATAATATCCTGCAGCTCTTTATACTTCTGAAGCATCTCCTGTACTCTTCTGGCAGTCTCATAATGCTCTTCACCTACAACATCTGCTTCCAGAATACGTGAGAAGTAGATTCCAGAGGATCAACAGCAGGATAAATACCCTGTTCCACAATTTTTCTGGAAAGTACAGTTGTTGCATCCAGATGGGCAAATGTAGTTGCCGGAGCCGGGTCAGTCAGGTCATCGGCAGGCACATATACAGCCTGTACAGAGGTAACAGAACCTTCTTTTGTGGATGCAATACGCTCCTGTAATTCACCCATCTCAGTTGCCAGAGTCGGCTGATATCCTACTGCGGACGGCATACGTCCAAGCAGTGCGGAAACCTCAGATCCTGCCTGTACAAAACGGAAAATATTATCGATGAACAGAAGCACATTCTGATGCATCTCATCACGGAAATATTCTGCCATGGTAAGTCCGGTCTCAGCCACACGCATACGTGCTCCAGGCGGCTCGTTCATCTGACCAAATACCAAAGCGGTTTTCTCCAGTACACCAGATGCTTTCATCTCTGTCCAGAGGTCATTACCTTCACGGGAACGCTCTCCTACACCGGTAAAGATAGAATATCCACCATGCTCAGTTGCAATATTTCGAATCAACTCCTGGATCAATACGGTCTTACCTACACCGGCACCACCGAACAAACCAATCTTACCACCTTTTGCATATGGAGCTAAAAGGTCGATAACTTTGATACCTGTCTCCAGAATTTCAACGACCGGACTCTGATCTTCAAATGAAGGTGGATCCTGATGGATACACCATTTTTCTGAATCTGTAATCTCTCCCCCACCGTCAACAGTCTCTCCAAGCACATTGAACAGACGACCAAGGGTCTTCTCTCCTACCGGAACTGTGATACCTGCACCAGTCTGAGTGACCTCCATGTCACGGCAGAGACCTTCACTGGCTGAAAGCATAATACAACGGACAATATTATGACCCATATGCTTTGCAACTTCCATGACGCATTTTTTGCCATGGTTATCAACAGTCAGTGCATCTTTTATATGAGGGAGATTGCCCTTCTCGAATAAAACATCGATAACAGGACCTGAAACCTGTATGATCTTACCTTTTTCCATCACACATGTATCTCCTTTGTTTTATAGTAAAGTTTATTGTTTCTTGTTCTTCTGAGCTCTGGCACCGCTGCATACCTCAGTGATCTCCTGTGTAATGGCAGCCTGTCTGGCCCGGTTATACATGATACTCAGGTCATGAAGAAGCTCATCTGCATTGTTGGTCGCGGACTCCATTGCCTGCATACGTGCATTCTGTTCACTACAGAAGGACTCAACCAGCGCACTGTAGATAAAACCGGAAATGTAGTTTGGAACAATACTGTCCACAACGGTCTGAGCATCTGGAATTGCCAGGAACTCTTCATGATACACATCCATAGGAATCTTCGGCATAGGAGGTCTCTCCATAGGAAGCATCTTCCGCACTTCAGCAACACTGGTCATGCTGTTCTCCATCCGTGTGAAAATAACCTGGATCTCATCCAGCTCTCCTGACTGAAATTTTTCCAGAAGTGTCTCTGCGATCCAGCGGGCACGGCTGAAGGTCGGGTTCTGTGCGGTAAACTGGAAATTTTCCTGAATAGGCACATGCTGACCAGTAAAATACTGTCGTCCCAGTTCTCCAACAACGAACAACTCTGCCCATTGGTTCTGGTCATCCAGAAATTCCTGGGCAAGCTTCAGTACATTGTGGTTATAAGCACCAGCCAGGCCCTTATCACCGGTAATAACCAGAAGTCCCACTTTTTTCTGATGGTCCAGTTCTTCCTTTTCTTCCTTCTCGAAATACATATGGCTGACATCCGGCAGATGACGCAGCAGACGTGCCATCATAGATTGAAGGGTGTAGAAATACGGCTCCGTATTTTCCAGATCCTGCTTAGCCTTTCTCATCTTGGTAGAGGAGATCATGTACATGGCATTGGTGATTTTTCTCGTATCCTGGATACTTTTGATCCTGTTCTGGATCTCTCGCAGTCCTGCCATACTACTTCACCACCTGACTCTTGTATTCCTTTACTGCATCAATGATCTTATTGATCAGAGTATCACTTAAGCTGTGCAGCTCTTCGATCTCTTCTCCAATCTGCGGATGCTTCTGATCCAGATATGCCAGCATATCTTTCTGGAACTTTTTCAGCTCTTTCACAGGAACATCCAAAAACAGCTTATGGGTTGCTGCACACAGCGTGATCACCTGTGCATGCAGGGAAAGTGGCTCGCTCAATGGCTGTTTTAACAGCTCCATTAGACGTTTTCCGTATTCCAGCTGCTCTTTTGTGATAGCATCCAGATCAGAACTGAACTGGGTAAATACTTCCATCTCACGATACTGGGCCAGATCAATACGGATACTTCCGGCTGCCTTCTTCATTGCCTTGGTCTGGGCTGCACCACCTACACGGGAGACAGACAGACCAACATTGACTGCCGGACGCATACCTGCGTTAAATAAGTCACTCTCCAGGAAAATCTGACCATCCGTAATGGAGATGACATTGGTCGGAATATATGCAGATACATCACCAGCCTGTGTTTCAATGATCGGAAGTGCTGTAATGGACCCGCCTCCCTTTTCATCACTCAGACGGCTGGAACGTTCCAGCAGACGGGAATGCAGATAGAATACATCACCTGGATAAGCCTCACGTCCCGGAGAACGCTCCAGCAACAGGGACAGGGATCGATAGGCCACTGCATGCTTGGACAGGTCATCATATACGATCAGTACATCCTGACCTCTGTGCATAAAGAACTCTGCCAGTGCGGTTCCTGAATATGGAGCCAGATACTGAAGCGGAGCCGGATCACTTGCTGTAGAAGATACGACAATCGTGTAATCCATAGCACCATGTTTCTCAAATGTATGCACCAGCTTGGATACTGTAGATGCTTTCTGGCCAATTGCCACGTAAATACAGATAACGTTCTTTCCTTTCTGGTTCAGAATCGTATCTGTAGCAATAGAAGTCTTACCAGTCTGACGGTCTCCGATGATCAACTCACGCTGTCCACGACCAATCGGGAACATAGAGTCAATTGCCAGAATACCGGTCTCCAGCGGAGTATCCACAGATTTACGATCAATGATTCCAGGTGCCGGTTCTTCTACCGGACGATAATCCGTAGTCTCAATCTTGCCTTTTCCATCAATAGGTTCACCAAGCGCGTCTACAACACGGCCGATATATCCATCTCCAACCGGAATACCAGCCATCCGTCCTGTGCGGGCTACACGGGTTCCCTCTTCAATCTCAGTATCTTTTCCAAGAAGGATACATCCAATCTCATTTTCACGCACATCCTGCACCATGGCTTTCAGACCATTATCAAATACCAGGATCTCTCCATACATTGCATGATCTACACCATCAATGTAGGCAATACCATCACCGACACGGCTGACAACACCAACCTCTTGGCTGGCAATATCGACGTCATCCATGCTTCCTTTCAGAATACTGATGATTGCTTTCTGTGCTACCAGCGGGCCATCACCGGAAATATCCAGGGACTGCAGTTTCTGCTGCAGAGCCTTCTTACGTCCGGAAGCACTCCAGTCATACTCTTCGTTGCCGGCATGGAGGATAAATCCACTGCCAAGCTCTTTATTCTGTTTACGGGAAATGTTCAGCACTCTCTCTGGATACTGCTGTCTTAAAAATTTTATAATGCCTTCATACTGAGCATCATCCGGTTCTGTTACATATTCAAGAACACAGGAAAGAGGAGTACGTTCCTCATCCGACAGTTCCATGTATGCTTTCAGGATCTCATCCAGAGATCCAAGGGCACCATCTTCAACCAGACCGTAGATAAACTGTCTGGACTCTGTCGGGAAAATTTCCTGAATGATATCCTCTCGTTTCATACGGGAGGTTGCCGGATTTTCCAGCTCAGTCTGAATCTGCGGAACCGCTTTCAAAATATCGACTGCATGCTGCAGCACTTCCGGCCGCATACGCATGGATGTCAGTCGATCCAGGTAGGAATTAAGATTCTTCATGAGTTGATTCACCTGCTTTTGTCAAAAATTCATCATACAGAGCTTCGTCATTGTGTTCAGACTGCATAGACTTCACAGCAGCCTCCAGGATCATTCCACGGATCTCCTGTTCTGCCTTATTCATTACTTTTTCTTTCTGGAGGGCAGCCTCTTTCTTAGAAGTATCAATGATCTGGCCTGCTTTCTTATGAGCATCAGATACAATCTGATCAAACTCTTTACGGGCATCAAGCTGAGCCTGTGCCATTACTTTAGCCTTTTCGCTTTCAATCTGATTCTGGTACTGTACACTCTTATCTTTTTCAGCCTTGGCTTCAGCCTGAAGCTGTTTTACTTCATCATAACGGGCATTGAGAGCTTCTTCCCGTTTGGTAATAATGTTATTGATCGGCTTGAACAGAAATTTGCGGATCAATACATACCAGATCAGAATATTAAGAATGGTAAAGACCAGATTAAAGTCTAATCTTAACATGGATAAGTTCCGCCTTTCTTTAAGCCAACATAATGATGATCATCAGAGCAACTACGAAACCATAGATAGCGGTTGCCTCTGCCAGTGCGGATCCAAGCAGAAGAAGCTTGGTGATCTTACCTTCAGCCTCCGGCTGTCTTGCAACTGCCTCAGTAGCCTTGGATGTTGCGATACCGATACCAATACCGGCTCCCATACCAGTAAGTACTGCAATACCTGCGCCAATAGCGATTAATGTAGACATAATAACATTCTCCTTTTCCTTCGTTGTCTTTTGCTTTTTGTCTTTTTACTCCATTGATTCCTTAATAAACAGTCCCGTAAGGAATACAAATACATATGCCTGGATCAGTCCATCAAACAGATCAAAATAGGCACTGAATATAACCGGGAGACCTACCGGAAGGACATACTCGATCAGCTTCATAATAACAAAAGCTCCAAGTACATTACCAAAAAGTCGCATACACAATGACAGCGGCTTGATAGCCACCTCCATGATGTTGATCGGAGCGACCAGTGCGATCGGCTCTGCAAAACTCTTCAGCCACCGCTTTACTCCTTTTTCATGAATACCGGCATACTCGATCAGTACAATACTCATCAATGCCAGTGCGGCTGTCACGTTCAGATCCTTTGTGGGAGGCTTAAATCCCAGGATACCGATCAGGTTGGCGATTCCAAGATAGATCAGGACCGAAGTCAGGTAAGATGCATAACGCTTTCCCTCTTCTCCAACGATTCCCTCGCTGATGCCCTGTATCCAGGTCACTACAAACTCTAAAAAAAGTTGTCTGCGGCTTGGATGTTCCACCTTCAGATTTCTGGTCAGCAAAAATGCTGCCAGCAGAAATACCGCCATGATAATCCATGTGACAACAACTGATTCAGAGATCCCGATTCCACCGATTGAAAAGACGGTTTCACAGGTTAGCTCTTCAGTCAGTGTTTCGCCTAAATTACCCATAACTGCACTTCCTTTCTAAAGAATTCTTTGCTTTAAAGTCCTTGCCTCAAAGCCTGTTACCTATTATAATACGAAAGAAGAGAAATGTATAATTGTTTTTTTTGACCATTAGTATAGATTTTATGAATATTACATCTACATTTTTTTAACGTTAAAGGGGTAAATGGAATGGACATCAGTTTTGATTATTATAAAATTTTCTATGAAGTAGCCAGGGCCAAGAGTATTTCCCTTGCTGCACAGCATCTGTGCCTGACACAGCCGACTATTACAAAATATATCCAGAATCTGGAGCAGAATCTACATTGTCAGTTATTTATCCGTTCCCGTAAAGGTGTTACACTTACTTCTGAGGGACAGATGCTCTTCCGTCAGATCAGCCGTGCTGTACAGCAAATGTCGAGAGTCGGAAATCTTTTGCAGGATTTTGTAAATTGTCAAAGTGGTAAGATCAATATTGGAGCCAGTGAACTTACCATGAGATATTATCTGCTGCCTTATCTGGAATCATTCCGTCGGCAATATCCTAATGTGAATCTGCAGATCCATGCGTTCTCCACACCGCTGTCCTTATCCGCACTGAATGCAGGAACCATTGATTTTGCTGTGTCGATCACACCACTTGACGGAGCAGAACATTTTCTGGTGACTAAGACTTCGGATTTTCAGGATATTGTAGTGGCTGGAAGTCAGTACACTTTTTTACAGAACAAGACCCTGACACTCAAGGAGCTGACTGCCTATCCCATCGTGTGTATGGAAAAAGGAACCACAACACGAAAATTCTGGGACAGCATCTTCAAACATCATGGTATTGAACTTCATCCTAATATTGAAGTAAACTCCAACGATCTGATCCCGCCTACTGTTCTGCATAACCTTGGCATCGGATTTGTTCCTTATAAATTTGCCAGATCCTTCTTACTGAATTATGGACTGATTCAACTGTCTCTGGATATTGTAATTCCAAAACGGGAGATCTGTATTGTACAGAATCCATCTCATCCGCTGTCTCCGGCTGCCAAAACACTGCTGGATATGATGATCACCGGAAATGAATATACCGAGGAACAGTACTCTATGGAAAATGAACATTTTCACGGCGATGTAATCTAAATAAGAATTCAATGAACATTTGTTTGCTTTTTAATAAACACTATGCTATAATAAATAAAACTAATGTTCGGTCAACAAGGAGATAAGCTTTATGGCATATGGAAAGATCACTCCCAAACAGCAGGAGATACTTGATTTTATTAAATCTGAAATATTGAGCAAAGGATATCCTCCTGCAGTGCGGGATATCTGTGAAGCGGTTCACCTGAAGTCCACATCTTCTGTCCATTCTCATCTGGAGACACTGGAGAAGAACGGATATATCCGCAGAGACCCGACGAAACCAAGAGCTATCGAGATCATGGATGACAGTTTTAATCTGTCCCGCCGTGAGGTCGTTAATGTTCCTATGGTAGGTACTGTTGCAGCCGGCCAGCCGATTCTGGCGCAGGAGCATATTGAAGGATATTTCCCGATCCCGGCAGAATATATGCCAAACACTGATTGCTTCATGCTGAAAGTCAAAGGTGAAAGTATGATAAATGCAGGTATCTTTGACGGCGATTATATCATGGTTCGTCAGCAAAATGTGGCATCCAACGGTGAAATGATTGTTGCACTTGTGGATGATTCTGCTACGGTTAAGACTTTTTATAAAGAAAACGGACACTATCGTCTCCAGCCGGAGAACGATTCCATGAATCCGATCATTGTGGATGATGTACAGATTCTTGGAAAAGTATGTGGCGTCTTCCGTATTTTCCTGTAAAACACATAGTATCTGATAATAAGATCCCGGAATTACCAGTCCATAATGATCGGACATCAATTCCGGGATCTTTCTTTTCCTGTTTATTTTTTTAGCTGATTCAGGTTACTCTGTACTCCGCGAACTCCAACGGCAATTCCTTTTTTTGATACAGTTGCATTACTATCCACAGGGATCTCTTCCATATAAACAGTTCCATCCTCAAAATGAAGTACCAAAAGTGCATGATAGAAATTCGTATAATCCCCGACCACATACCGACACGACTCTGCATTATAATACCATAGCACACCTGTTTCCAGTGAACTGTCACTTACATCCAGAGTCGCAGACTGGTCAATACCTTCTGATATCGTGATGTTTATCTCATTTCCGCCGGATTCTGCTTTGATGATTTCCATGGCTTCTGCTTCTGCTGCAGTCCAGTCATTATGGATCTCCGCATAATAGATGGTATAATCTGACGCATCGACCAGAAAATAATAATCAAATGTATTGTTGTCAGAAAATCTGAGGAACCATAGATTCAACAGCTCTTTCGTATTCTCATCATTATCAGAATCATAAGTCAGACTGTAATATCTGGCAAAACGAATATCATCCTCCCAGTCTGTGACAACATCATAAGAAGATTTTCGAAGCGTTTTGTAATCACCTACTCCTAACCATGGGAGCATGCCGTACTCTGAAGCTATCATAGCCTGATTGTAGACATTTTCCAGAAGATCTGTATTCAGACGTGCAGTATCTGCTTTCATATCACTGAGCAGCATCAGATTTGCTTCGTTTTTCATAAAAGACAGAGCCTGAATATTTTCTATAATCCCACCACTGCTCTGCTCCAGATAAGAAAAGTGTGATCGGTCTGATACGGTCACCTTGTTAAGACGGCTTTTATCAAGTCCACGGCTTAAATATCTTGGGAGAAATACTGCGCCTACTGTTACGGTCACTACGCAGAGCAGACTGATCAAAAATAAAAGCTTTTGATTCAAGAGCTTATTCATCGTCCGTCGCCTCCCTTTCGCAGTGAAACCGGATTACAATAACCGTTCCTTTACCTGGTTTGCTGAATATCTTCCATCTTACATGGTGAAGTGCCAGGATTCGGCTGCAAAGCGTCATACCAAGACCGGCACCGCCCTCCCTTCTGGCTCTGGATTTATCGATCATATAGAAAGCTTCTGTGATCCGTTGTGATTCTCCTGCATCCATACCACATCCGTTGTCACTGATACATAATTCATATGTTTTTCCATAATTTCGTCCAAGAATCTGGATTCGACCGCCTGTTCGGACTGCTTTTCTGGAATTATCCAACAGGTTCACAAGGACAGATAACAGTAGGTCCCGTTCTCCAAAGATTTCTCCTTCTTCCAGTCCAAGATGGAGAGCAATCTTCCGTTCTTCTCTCTTCTCTCTGGTAAGCCTTACGGCCTCGTTCACCAATCGTTCCACGGAGATCATACGGAACTGGTACTGCTGCTTGTCTGTCACGATCAGCTCCAGCAGTTTGAAGGACAGACTTTCCAGTCTCTTACCCTGCTGAAAAATATAGTTGGCGGCTTCCATAGTTTCTTCTTCCGTCATAGGTGTGGAACGAAGCATATCTGCATATCCGATGATGGAGGTCAGCGGTGTCTTCAGTTCATGTGCAAAGGAAGCAGTAAAATCTTCCTGCTTCTTTGCCTGGTTCTTCAGCTCATCTATCTTTTCAGAGATAGTATCTGCCATATGGTTAAAATCACTGGCAAGTTCTGCAATCTCATCTCCTCCCTGTTCTATTGCCCTGGCATCCAGTTCTCCTGAAGTAAACTGTCTGGTGGCATGAGATAAGTGAGCAATGGACATGGTCAGAAAATGAGTCACTACAAAAACCAGTACTGTCATAACTGCAGTCAGCGACAGCATCATGACCACATACCAATCATAATTGCTTTCCCGTTCCTGATAAATATAAGAAATATCAGTAATACTCTCCAACAGATAGCTTTTCTCATTGACCACTGAGCGACAGGCATACACGAGCCATGTCTTGGTTCCCAGCCGATATACTTCATAGCTGCTGGTATGCTTATCATCCAACATATTAAGTACCTTCATGTCCTGAGCACTTGCATTGGCACTTTCGTAGAGCAGCTTCTTTTCACTGTTGTAGATCCGGTAAATATTTCCAGATTCAGACAGGTTCTGGGTCACATTGGCTCCCATGACCGGAATCAACTCATCGGTCTGATACATAACACCCAGACTGTTCAGATTCATCTCAAAAGCAAGCTGGAACATCTGGTTGTCCCATTCTCCGTCATCCAGCGCTTTCTGGTAGGAATGCTCAAAAGTTCTCTGGATCATCCATGTTCCAAAGATACTGAATGACAGCACGAACAAAATTGTAAATGAAAAATAGATCTTCCAGAAAAATTTCATACAATCATGTCTCCAGTCGGTATCCGATCTTATACACGGCACAGATATGTTTATCCCATCCCAGCTTCTTCTTCAGACGCTGTACATGAAGATCTACAGTCCGGCTGTCACCAGTATATTCCTTTTCCCACACCTGCTCATAGATTACTTCCGATACAGGGCAATGTTGGGATTGCGGGCAAAAACAGAAGCAATTCATATTCTTTCAGAGTCAAGGAAGAATCTGCTGATTATCCTGCATAACCGATGCGGAAGATAAATCAATATCCACATCCAGTATATGCAGCATACGGCCAATCTTGTTACAGCGGCGCAAGACCGCTCTTGCCAGAAGCTCCACAATCTCAAACGGCTTCGCCAGATAGTCTTCTGCTCCCATCTTCAGACCCTTTACCTTATTTTCCGTGGAGTCCATAGCAGTAATAAAGATGACCGGAAGCTGAATGCTCTTAGCATATTCCATGAGCTCGTAACCATTGATCTTCGGCAGCATAATATCCAGGAGGAGCAGATCATAATGTCCTTCCTCCATCCGGTCAGCCGCTTCCTGTCCGTCATAAGCGCATTCGCAGGCATAACCAGCCTTTTTCAGATTCATGCGGATCAGATTGGCAATCGGCTCCTCGTCTTCCGCGATCAGTATTTTTACCATGACACCTTATACTCTCTTTCGTAATTGATATCTGAAAAAATAACAGGTCAGTGCATCAGAATTGTATCGCATACCTGTTCCCTAAGTATATCAAAGCATTTTCAGAAATGATTCAATCATTTATACAAAAAAATTTTTTACTGGAGCAGATCCAACAGTGCTTCATACACAGTTGAATTCCCTTTGATCACAAGCATCAGTTCTTCTTTAGTCAGGTTCAACTGATGAAAAAGTTTTCTCACATCAGATTGTTCGCTTCTTTTTGTCTTTGTAGACCGGAGGAATTTCTGTTCATCATAATAATAACGAGAATCCAGCTGTACAACCAGGCAATCTATTCCATGATCAGGAATCTCATCCTGCGGATAGAAATATCCCTGTCGTCTGGCATCACACAGCAGATTCTCCGCTTCAATCTCATCGTTGGCATAGAATACGGTAATATGCGGATAGTTTCTTGCATAGCGCTGCTTTGGCAGATGCATCATATGCTGGATAAAAGAGGACAGTTCCGCATTGGTTCGGATCCGATTAGTCAGATGATGGGTCTGCATCTCCGGCAGATGTCTCATTGCTTTTACCGTATTCTGGTCAAGTTCTTCCGGCGAGATCATATCTTCACAGTCGCTGGAAAAGATCACCGGTTGCTGACCACATGCCTGCAATATCATCTGCAGATTTTCTTCTGACAGCAAATGGGCTTCATCGATCAGAACTCCATTATACTCTGACAGATCCATATTTTCATGGATCTGCTCATCAGACAGATAATCAATTCTCCGCAGCCGTTCATGCAGGATTCGCCATTCTTTTCCTGCTCTTCCACAATGGACCAGACATACTTTCTGACGGCCGGACAATTTCACTGGCCAGATCATAGAGAAGCAATGTCTTACCTGTTCCTGGAAGGCCGATAAACCAGTAATACCCTGTATGTTTCTGTCGGATTCCCTTTAGGATCTGCCGCTCAATATCCCGTTGCTGAGAAGTAAGAAAATATTCTTTTCGAAGGAATCTTCCAGCCTCCGTGATCGGTGAAATCAGATAAAGCTCTGCCTGAAACAGATCCTCAACATCTCCATTATAATCAGTGCTCTCCTGCTGCAGATCCTGACACAACTGTTCCCAGTCCGCCTCCACGATATGATCGTGATTGGTCAGGCGAACCAGACGGTTCTGGCTGCTGATGTATGTATAGGAACGGATGGTCCTGCCAAGCACTGACAGATAATAACGATTCTGGATCAATTGCTTTCGAATCGCCTCATCAGAGACAATCCCGCTTTTCAGTTCCAGATTCAGAATCTGATCTTCCTTGATCTGAAGCAGGTCAAATTCTTTGCCAAGCTTCGGAATCTGAAAGGAATAGAAAAAACGAAGGGCATAGACTTCCTTCATATGCCCTTCTAACTGTTTCACCAGCCCCTTCATGCTGTTCAGTTCCCATTCCTTTATTTTCAGAAAATAGTCGCGCTCCGATAACTGTCGCTCCAGCTTCTGTAAATGATGGATGTTCTGTTCTCTTGTGAGTGCATAGACTGATATTGCTTTCATTTAGTTATCCTTATACGTTTTTGATCAGATCTGACAGCTTTTCAAATATCTGATCTGCATAAAACTGCTTGATCTCATGACGGGATCTGCCTGTCACCTCTGTATTTACTTCATAAGTATATGGCATATTCTGGATACGAATGCAGAAAAACATCTTCCCCTGTACACTGTCTGCATTATTTGGGTCTACATTCCCTGTTGTACCGGTGACACCGATAGAAATATCTGTATGAAGCTTTTCCTGAATTGTCTTCGCCATGGCTTGTGCACATTCTCTGGAATAGACTCCATATTGACGAAGTACCTGTTCATCTACACCCACAAGCATTTTTGTCTCATTGGAGTAAGTCACATAACCTCCGGGAAAGATGGCTGATGCACCTTCCGTATCTGTGATCATGGATGCGATCAGACCGGAAGTACAGCTCTCCATAGTCGAAATCGTCGTCTGTTTTTCAATCAGGGTCTTTATTACCACATCCGTTTGTTTCTGTTCCATATGTACCTTCTTAAAATCCAAGATTATCATTTACAAGAATCACATGGATTCGTCCTGCATGTCTGGAATATCTTGTAATTAAAAACTGACAGCAGATTGTATCCGGAGATTTGCAGTCAAAGCATTTTCCTGTTTCCTTACATGGAGTTTTGATATTAAATCGCTGTGCATTTATTGGAGCAGCTACACTTCTAGCGCGTTTCATAGCTCCGTCCAAGTCATCACAGACCTTGTTCATTCCTACAATACAGACTACCTTTTTGGGACCCTGTGCAATGCAGGATACACGATTGGAATTTCCATCAACATTTACCAGAATACCATCATTGGAGATAGCATTGGCACTGGTCAAAAAGACATCTGCATCATAAGATGCCAGAAGAGACTCTCTTGGCTCCATCTTATCGCGATCCAGATAGTTATAATTACCTTTTTTCAGTGCATCGATCAGCCCAATCTCATGTGCACTCATACATCCACCCATGGCAATGGTACTTCCTTCAGGAATCAGCTCCAGAGCTTTTTTCAGGGCTTCTTCCTTGCTTTCTGCGTAGTATCCTGTCATATTGCGGGAATCCAGTCCTTTGATCACTGTTTTTGCAAGACATTCATTTCTTTTTTTTATATTTTCATTCATGTTGGTATCCTCCATCTTTGTTGGAAAACTATTTTACCGTATTTATTTTATCAAAAATATATGGCTTTTACAATGTTACTTTCCACTTGCGACCTGGCTGAGAAGTTCGAGCAGTTCTTTTTCTGAACGCACCATATAATCAGGTTCTGCGCTTCCTGTTAGCCTATGATTTCTGTGATTGTACCAGATGGCATTCCATCCGGCTCCCTTCGCACCTTCGATATCATTTTCATAAGAATCACCCACATAACAGAACTCCCGGGGTTGAAGCTTCAGTTTTTCCTGCACAAGCTCAAAAATTCGTCGCTCCGGCTTGGCTACTCCGTACTCTCCTGATATAAATACATGGTCTTTCGGAATCCATCTGGTTGCCTCCAGAGCACGGATTTTATCCCACTGGTGACCGGAAGGTCCATTTGTGATGATTCCAAGCACCATCTTATCGGAAAGCTCTTTCAGAAATTCCTGCATGGCTTCTGTCATATGGATCATATGCTGATGCTTCTCATAAATCTCCTGAAAATGCAGAGCTTCCTGTGCATCCATGTTCTTTCCATAATCATGGAATGCATTCTGAAAACGATAAACATACATATCTTCCATGGACATTTCGCCGCTTAAGGATTTCGCATACACAGAATCGCTGTATCTGCGGCTGGCAAGAAATGCACCTTCCAGATCAAGTTCTTCCAGCGGATATAATTCGTGGAATGCTTCCTTAAAAGGCCCTGATAAATCATATAAAGTGTCATCTACGTCAAATACGATCGCTTTTATCATCTAGTTTTCCTTTCAGCTGTCATACGTTTCTATAATATCTATCGACAACAATAACCGTCTTTTTCCCTGTGAATCTTTCTTCTCACAAACCAGAAGCAGATCACCTGCATCACAATGGTTGCAATCCAGGAAGCTGGATATGAGATAAACAGGAATCCCAGTGACCGGTGTGTCGGAAACAGTCCATAGATCCAGAGAATCCGCATGCCGACGGTTCCGATAATAGACAGGATCATAGGCACTGTGGAATAGCCCATTCCTCTCAAAGCCCCCGGGAACAGATCCATCAGGCCGCACAGAAAATAGGTCATAGTTGTGTAGGACAGAATCTCCATACCACAGGCAATCACATCCGCCTGTTCGCTGTAAATGTGCAGAAGCTCTGGTCCAAAGAAATAAGCAATGCTTCCAAGCCCCAGTGCCACAACAACAGACAGGATCGCACAGTCAATCAACACTCGATCCATTCGTTTCAGTTTTTTTACACCATAGTTCTGGCTGGTAAAGCTCATGCATGCCTGGGTGACGGAATTGACAGACACATACAGGAATCCAAAAATATTGTTGGCTGCTGTATATCCTGCCATGGAAATCGAGCCAAAGGAGTTAACCGATGACTGCAGCATAGCATTGGACAGGTTGATGACGGTACTCTGGATCCCAGCCGGAATACCAACTTCAAAGATCTGTCTCAAATAACTGGACCTGATATTCAATTTTTCTGGTCGGAACTGATAGCTGCTCTCCGAACAATACAGGCACCACAATACCAGAATGCAAGAGATCAACTGGGAGATCACAGTCGCAATACCAACTCCTGCCACATCCAGGTGAAACTGAATCACCAGAAAAAGATTCAGTATGGCATTGATCACACCAGATATGAGCAGGAAAATAAGCGGTCGCTTCGTATCGCCAACAGCTCGCAGGATCGCCGCACCATAGTTATACAGCATGAAAAATGGCATGCCGCAGAAGTAAATCCGCATATATAAAGTGGACTTTGCTATTACATCATCCGGCGTTCCCATGAGTTCCAGCGCAGGCTTTGCCATCAGAAGTCCGATCACTGCCATGCCCACACCGCTTATCAGTGCAAATGCAATGGCTGTGTGAACCGTCTCTGACATTTCTTTTGATTTTTCCAGTGCGTAATACCTGGCTGCAAGCACATTAGCTCCCAGTGAAATTCCAATAAACAGATTTGTAAATACATTGATCAGTGCAGTTGTGGAACCTACTGCTGCCAGAGACTGGCTTCCGCTGAACCGTCCAACCACAATAATATCTACTGCATTGAACATTAGCTGCAGAATACCTGACAGCATCAACGGAATGGCAAAGGAGATCAGCTTATCCATGAGCGTTCCATTGCACATGTCAATTTCATATTTATTCTTTTTCATCAGCCCTGCTGACCATTCGCCTGACGGATCATATCTTCCACAACAATATCGTAGATCTCGCCGATACTGTTGCAATATTCCAGAATCTTCCACGGTTCATTAGTGTGGAAATGAATCTTCACCAGATCTTCATCACCTGCTGCGATCAGGCTGTTTCCTTCAAAGTTTTCAGTGATAAACTCTGCGATCTCATCCTCGTCAAGGTCCTTATCTCTTCTGTCGATCAACAACTGTGTATCATAACGATATGCAAACTGATCGTCTTCTGCATCAATTGAATGTACTGCCATTTTATCTACCTCCAAAAGTAAAATTCTGCTTAATATTTTAACACAAAGCGGTCAGTTCTTCCAGTTCCAGATAAGGATTATCTCGCATTTTTCACCGATATCTTATTTAGATAAATATAAAAGCATATATTAAGCATGATTCCAACCATCGTTGAAACCGGTGCTGCAAGTCCGATCATTGTAAGGCTTGCATCTGGCTGAATACTCATAAAATAAGCAAAGGGCAATCGTACCAGAAGTGTCTGAATCAATCCCTGTGTCATGACCCAAACGGTTTTATTATTTCCGTTAAAGTAGCCGATCATGCTGAACAGAACGGCTGTCACAATGGTCTCAAGAGCAAAGCCTTTCAGATATTCGTACCCTCTTTGAACAACTGCTGCATCCATGGTGAAGAGTCCCGTCAGCAGATCACCTCTGAGCATCACAAGGACAAATACCACACAGCCTACAGCCAGTCCAACTCCAATACCTGTGAACATAGACTGTTTTGCACGCTTCAGTTTTCCGGCTCCAATATTCTGAGATACAAAGGATGCCATGGATTGCATCAGTGCACTCGGTACCAGCATGGCAAAATTCACGATTTTGCAGGCAACACCGTAACCCGAGGATGCTTCCAGACCAAGGCGGTTCACGAACGCACATAATGCCAGAAATGAAATCTGTGTCAGACACTCCTGCAATGCCAGCGGGAGCCCGATCTCCAGGAATCTGCTACACTGACAATTAAAGTGAAAATCCTTTTGTGATGGTAAATGGCAGTTTCTTTTCATCAACAGAATGACTGCAAACACAACGCTTAGTGCCTGTGCCATGACCGTTGCGATTGCAGCTCCGGCTGCATCCATATGAAGTCCTGCCACTAAGAGCAAATCTCCAAAGATATTGACAATACAGGCAACCAACACGAACAGAAGCGGCGATTTACTGTCACCCAGTCCACGGAAAATAGCCGCCAACAGATTATACGCCACGATAAATAAAATACCGCCTCCGCAGATCCTTACATAGCTGGTTGTGAGATCCACAGCCTCTGCCGGTGCCTGCATAAGCACTGAGATCGGTCGAGCAAATCCAACCATGATCACAAATAAAATCGCAGAGATGATCGCAAAGACAATGGCAGAACCGCCTATGACGGAACCGATCTGTTCCGGCGTTTTTCGCCCAGATAGCGGGCAATCAGAACCGTAATACCCATGGCAAGCTGAATGACTACGAAGGTCACCAGATTAAGCACCTGGCTTCCGGTGGATACTGCAGAAAGACCTGATGTGGAGCCAAATCTTCCAACTACCAGAAGATCCACAGCACCATAAGCAGCCTGCAGGATCAACGCTCCCAGAACTGGAAACATGAAGGCAACCAGTTTTTTCAAAATACTTCCTTCTGTAAAATCAGATTGATTACTTACCAAAATGATTCCTCCTCTCACTCATGATCTCATAAAATTTCTCGATAGTTCGGACCATACATTCAGCATCCTCCTCAGAAATAGCATCCATGCACGGAAGGATCATGTTAAACGTCTCTTCATTGTATTTCTGAGATAACTGCTTTCCTCTTTCCGTACTTGTCACATAGGTGACACGTCCATCATCATGAGATGCAATTTTCTTCAGATATCCTTTTATCTCCATCTCTTTAACTGTGCGGGTCACGCCTGGCCGCGGCAGATTTAACACATCGCTGATGTCAGATACTTTCACCTGAACATCCTGCTTTTCCAGTGTCTCAATCACATCCAGATAATGGATATAGGATGGCATAACACCCTCTGGCAGTGTGGGCAGCATCTCCCGTGTCCGCTTTGCCTGATAACAAGCATCAAACATTTTCTTTAACGTTTCAATCCTCATAATAAAAAATCCTCATATAATTACCTTTGTTAATTATCAAAGATAATTATATGAGAATATAAAAAAATGTCAAGCTTTCAATTCTGCTATTTTCTTTCTTCTCTCTTTCATATTATTTACATGCCGCCACAAAGCTTTCAAATATTTTCCGACTGTATTTATCTGTCTGAAATGACAGCTCCGGATGCCACTGGACTGCCCACACATAGGTTTTTTCCGGCATATAGACAGCTTCCACCAGTCCGTCTTCGGATTCTGCCATCACAGTCAGCGATGGCGCAAGAGTTTTTACTGCCTGATGATGATAACTGTTCACACCAAGTTCTGTTACCTGCAACAACTGATGAAGCGGTGTTCCACCTATGATTTGTACCTGATGGATCACCCGGTCATAGGGCGGCTCCATATGGTGTTCGGTCTTTGATGGATGCTGTACATTCAGATCCTGATAGAGACTTCCACCCAACATGGCATTTAAGTATTGAATTCCTCTGCAGATACCGAGCACTACCTTATCTTCTTTGATGACGTATTCCAGCACCTGACGTTCCATCTGATCTAGTACGGTACAGATCTCCCCCAGCTTCCCGGATTCCTTCCAGATAACCTGGCAGCATCCAGATACTCTTCTTACCTTCATCCCATAATGGCATAACGCCGATCAGTGGTTTGCTCATTATTCATATACTCCTTTGTTTTCTCCATCACATCGGTCAGCATTTTCAGATTTTTCATGATATCTGCTGACTCGATGGAGTGGTTTGCCCCATCATAGGTATAGATTGGAATATGTTGCTGTTCTGATAATTTCACGACTTTCTGCGGATTACTCCACGGATCTGCGGTTCCGATAAATGCAATGGCATCTTCATGGGGAAATGCATAGGTCTGTTCCAGTGGTGTATACAACACCTGACGACATGCGATTTTATATTTCTGTGCATAAGCTGAAGCAATGATTGTTCCAACACTTTTGGAGATAAACAGGATCTCACTGTATTTTCCGAAATCTACATCCGCAAGCTTTTCTTCTGCCTGTGCATACAGTGCTTCAAATGCCTGCTGCATTTTTTGCTGATTTCCACGGATATTTCCTCCGTCATAAGAATAACTCAGTGAAATACACTCCTCATATCTGCACTGCTGTGTCAGTTTTTTTGCATAATATAACAATGGCTTGTCACAGTGATAGCCGATCCCCGGGAAAAATACTGCTAACTTCATCTCTCTTCCTCCGGGTAACTCACACCCCATTCTTTACGAAATGCTGTCATCAGATCCATCACATCTTTTGAAAAGCCCAACTGCATAGCTGAGACATCCCCACTGATGATCGCATGCTCCATATCCAGCACTTCATAATATAATGCGTCTGCGTTATCTCCAGCTTCTATTATCTCCGTCTTACCCGTATCGGTGTACGTAACCTTTGCTTCTCCTGCTCTTGGATACTCCATAATCTCAATATATCCTCTTTCACAGGATATCATGCCGCGTTTGGGCTGCTTGGGTGAAGAGATAACATCACGGTCGCCATCTGGCCTTCCTGATTGGTCAGAAGCAGACCTGACTGCTCATCAACTCCTGTAGAAGCAGTTCTGACCTGAGACAACAGCTGATCTGGCTTGGAATCCAGAAACCAGCGAACAAAAGATAATGCGTATACCCCAATATCAAGCATGGCACCACCCGCCAGGTTGCGATTGAAAAACCGATTATTTTCATCATATTCCTTGAAGCTTCCAAAGTTCATGGTAAGAAGATTCACTTTACCCAGAGTTCCCGCATCCAGGATTTCTCTCAGCTTTTTATAAAGCGGCATATGATAGATCGTCATGGCTTCTGCCATCACAAGGCCTTTTTCCTTAGCCAGAGCCATGGTCTCGTCAAGTTCTGCACTGTTGAGGGTGATAGACTTCTCTACCAGAATATGTTTCCCGTTTTTCAGTGCCTGTTTCATAAATTCAAAATGCTTATTATGCGGTGTCGCAATATATATAATATCTACTTCCGGATCAATAAACATTTCCTGAAAGTCCGCATAAACCTTCTGAATCCCGTATTTCTGACCAAAAGCTTTTGCCTTTTCATAGGTTCTGTTGCCCACGGCATATGCAGGTCGTCCGTGTTTCTGCATGCTTGCCGCCATCTCGTTAGCTATTGTTCCCGTTCCAAGAATTGCCCAGTTCAGAGTTTTCATGATTTATCCTCCTTTTCGTTCCTTTTTAATAAAAAAGATATTTGTATTTGTCCATCTGCTGGTAAAAAATGTTAGCCACCCGTGTTCTGATCTGCACATCATACATGTTAAGTTCTGGTTTTGCCAACAATCTTTCTACATCTTTTTTTGTAAAAGAAAATCTTAAATTTCTCCCATAAAAATGTTCAGATGCGTCTAATTGTTCATCAAAATCAGAACTGATCGTCTTCGCATGAACTTCTTTCATCAGCAAAAGTTCATCCTGATCCAGCGGATAATCCATCGTTGTATCTGTAAGCAGTGCTCCTCCATTATCAAATATGGGACAATAATCAAACTCCCCTTTTCCATTCATCATAACAGCAATGTTATGCATATGTCGATCTTCATTCAGAAAAATCGCATCAATCGTAAATAGTTTATTTAGATAGACTCCAAACTCTTGAAGACCGGTTATTCGTTCTACCTGATCTATCAAAAATTTCAGACGATCTTCCACCTCTGGAATTCGCCAGACCATACTTGTCAGACTCTCATTACATATAGTTTTAAACAATCGTTCTAATGTAACAATCTGCCAATCGTCCGACAAAAAAGAATTACTTTTCACTCCCTGATAAATCTGACTCTTATATTGAATCTGTTCCGGTTCGTAAAGAACATATTCTGCAGCCTGTAATGAAGACTTCATCAATAAATGGGATATCATATACTCTGCCAGTCCCTCATAACCTGTATAATCAGCTTTATACCATATATTGTCATTTTCCCATTTTAACTGATTTCCCTTTGAAGACTGTCGCGCCTGTGTGCGTATATTCTGTTCAAAAAGCTCTACCACCACGTACCTCCATTACTTTTCAATCCGAATCCAGAAATCATCCTCTGCCATTCTTCCTTCTGTTTTCTGGATGATCAGATATGGATCATAAAAAGGAATTCCAAGATCTTTTAACACCAGCTTCATCTTATCACGGGTTCTCGGGAAGCATCTGGACTCCAGAAACTCCCGATAATCTTCAATATCTGGTTTCTGATTGCTTCCGAATGCACGAAACATAATATTATCTGCATAATTCTTTATCTGAACAATCTGTTTCACTTCATCTACATCAATTAACGTGCAGACTTTATTCTTATACATGTACCACATCCGAACAGGAAGTTTTCTTGCCGGAATTTCAAATTGCAGAGCATAATCCGGATCATGAAGCAGCATTTGCAGAAGCAGAACAATCGGTCCCTTTATCTGTGTATTTTCCCGTTCCCAACGTTCGACTGTAGGCTTGGAACTTCCAATCAATTGGGCAAATTCTTTCTGTGTCAGACCAAGTTTTTTTCGTGCATCTTTGATTTCTTCCGATGTCACATATTCATTTACGGCAAATCTTCTTGTTTCCATACATTTGCCCTCCATACTATCTTTCTTTTTTATAATGTATCATTATTATTTCCATTTGTAAAGAAAGAAAAGCCATCAAAATGATGGTTTTTTTGCTAAGTTTACCATTATTTTGATGGTTTCCATTATATCTGCCGTTCCAGTTTCCTCATATAAAGCACATATACAACAAAGATTGCACCACCGGTCAGGATCCACGATACCACGTATACATTCATCAGCATGCCATATGTCGGGAACATCCTAAATACTGTCACCAGCCAGATCAGTCGGAATACAACGGTTCCAAGGATCGTGATAATGGATGGTTCCAGCGACTTGTCCATGCCTCGCAGAGCTGCGCTTTCTACCTCATAGGTTGCCGTCAGTCCTTCCAGTGAGCATACATGATGCATACGGATCAGGCCGTATACTGCAACTGCCTCGCTGACGGTGTAGATGCTTACAAAGAAATCATCCCAGATCATGAAGATAATGCTTAAGATCTCCGTAAAGCCAAAGCCAAATGCCAGACACAGCCAGAAGATCTTCTTACAACGCTTCAGATTGCCTGCACCAAAGTTCTGGCTGGTAAATGTAACGGCCGCCTGAGCAAATGCATTTGCAATATCATATGTAAAATATTCAAAGTTCAGCGCCAGGGAAGAACCTGCAATGGCATCCTCGCCAAAAGAGTTGATTCCACTCTGGATAAATACGTTGGAAACAGAGAAAATTGCTCCCTGGATACCAGCCGGAATACCGATCATCAGCACACGCTTCAGATCTTTCCACTCAATCCCTATCTTATGAAACTCAAACCGGAATTCATCCCGCTTCCAATGCAGGCAAGAGATAACCATAACCGTACTGACCATATTGGAAATAGTTGTTGCAATGGCAACACCGGCTACACCCAGATGAAATTCGATCACCAGCAACAGGTTCAGGATTACATTCAAAGTTCCAGAGATGATCAGATAATACAATGGTCTCCTTGTATCCCCATAGCTTCTGAGAATCGCTGCTCCAAAGTTGTAGATCACCATAAAGGGAAGTCCCAGGAAATAGATCCGGATGTATAACAGTGCATCTGCCATAACGCTCTCCGGTGTTCCCGATGCCTCGAGCACCGTTCTGGCGGTGAGCATACCGACTCCCATCAATACAATTCCAAGAACTGCACCAAAAGTCAGGATCGTATGTAACATACCGCTGATCTTTTCCCTTTTATTCTGTCCGATCAGATTTGCAAGCGCCGCATTAGGTCCCACTGCCAGACCTACGATCAGATTTACAAAGATACCAACCAGTGCCACACAGCTTCCAACGGCCGCTAACGCATTGCTTCCCGCAAATCTGCCAACCACTGCCACATCTGCGGAATTAAATAACTGCTGAAGAATACTGCTGAATGCCAGTGGAATCGCAAACAGGATCAGCTTGCCTGCCAGCTTTCCATTCAGCATATCCATCTCTTTTGCTTTTGTTGCTTCACTCATAGCTGACCTCTAACCAAGTAATTTCTTTACCCAGTCTTCCAGAAGCTTTTTCGACTCGCGGGCTTTGCTTCCATTGACAGAAAGTCCCTCTTCCACATCAGCTCCTGGTGCATATTTTTTAATATCTGCTTCGCTGACACCCATTCCACTGCCCTCATTTGTACAGAACGGCAGGATCTTCTTTCCAGAAAAATCATACGCATCTAAAAATGTTGCCACAGGCATCGGAATGGTGGAACAATAATTAGGATACCCAAGGATCACCACATCATAATCTGCAATGCTTTCCGGCATGGTCTTTAATTCTGGTAAATGGTTTTTCTGTAGATCTTCTCTTGCCTGTGCCACACATTCCCGATAATTATCAGAATAGGGTGCCTTCATCTCTATCTCAAAAGCATCAGCATCCAGACTCTCTTTTAACAGCTCTGCACAGATTTTTGTATTTCCAATGGAAACCGGTCTGATCTCACCACCAAAATAATTTTCTCCTGCTCTTGAAAAATATGCGATCAAAATATTACTCATTTTCATTTCCTTCTTTCATTTTTCTATAATCTTCGGTTGTCATGATCTTAAGATGCAGCGGACTCAATCCTTCCAGCACTTTGATGGCTGCCTCTTCTGTAGTCTCATCGATACCAGCAACTGCATCTTTCAGATAGATCACATAGATACCCATGTCAATCAGACTCATAACAGTTGACAGTACACAACATTCCGCTACCACACCAGTCACGATCACACAGGATTTTTCCTTTACCTTTTCCCGGATCAAAGCATTTTCCAGTGAAGAATACGTAGATTTTTCATAAACTGAATATTGATCCGTATATGGCTTCAGATCTGACACCAGATCATTGAGCCATGGATCTGCGTTCACTGCTACATTTTCCCGGTTATAATCCTTCCAGACTCCAACCGGCTGCGCAACTGCCGTATACTTTGTAAATAGTACCTCTTCCCTGGTCACATGATCCAACAATATGCGAATGTTCCGATCCGCTTCCTCGAATCGCTTACACTCCCATGCCTGACCTTTTCCATACACATTCTGCATATCAATGACCAGAAGCATCGGGTTTTCTAATCTTTCCTTCATCATGAATCTCCTTTTGGCTGTCCCAGCACGATCTGAATCAGATTCTTGTCAAGCATCAGGGTACGGTTCCATGGATTGATGATCACACCCTCAATTTCCTCTGTTTTCAGTGCGGACTCAAATAGTGGATGAATCCCGGTGAGGAAGGTGGACATAACGCTTCCTCCGCCTTTCAGTTCCTCCTCAAATCTGGTAAAGGCAGCCCACCATAGTTTCCCATCTTCCGTCTTCACTGCACGTACCTTCAACTGTTCATCAGCTCCAGGTGTCTCCAGTGCCAGTATAAACTGTCCCTGCTCCCGCATCCGTCGACGGACAACGGTCAGTGTATGAGCTAACATATCTGCAGATAACTCCTGTTGAAGTGCAGCAATTGCTTCTTCTATTTTCTCATTTCCACGCAACCCTTCGTCCTGGCTGATATGATCTGTATGTTCCATCGTCATTCTCCGATTCTTATTATTTTTTTCTATTATACCCAACAAGATTCCGACTTGCAATATGCCTGTTTTATCATAAAAGCTTTGTCCTTGTGAACCATCTATGTTATATTGTAACTATCAATAATCTGAGGCGATAGCCAAAGACCATTTTCAACTGAAAATATGTAGTAAAAGTGAGGAAAAAAAATGAATTACATCATGCATGGAACTGCCAGTGAAAAAGAGGAAATCCTGGCTTTGTATAAATCTCAGCTTGGCCGTGAGTTCTGTCCCTGGACAGAATTCTATCCTACGGAAAAAGAAATTGATTTTGATCTGTCAAGGGACTCCCTTTTTGTAATGAAAAATAAAGCGGGCCGTATCATCGCAGCTATTTCCATTGATCTGGATGCTAATGTAGAAGCACTTCCCTGTTGGAGCACTTCTCTGCAGCCAGGCGGTGAACTGTCCCGTCTCGCCGTGGCAATAGACTGTCAGAATCAGGGAATTGCCAGAGAAATGCTCAAGCATGGCATGGATGTCTTACGTAACCGTGGTTATTTGAGCGTTCATTTCCTAGTAAATAAATATAACATCAAAGCGATCCGTTCCTATGATGCCCTTGATTTTCAGATCGTTGGCGAATGTAATCTTTATGATCAGCCATACTTGTGCTATGAAAAAGCACTATAAGAAAGTGAGAACTACTATGGAACCTAAGCAATCTATCTTAACCAGGACTTGGGTCGTTGCTGCCCTCGCCTGTGTCTGCTGTATTTTGTGGGGCAGTGCTATTCCAACCATCAAAACCGGTTATCGCCTTTTGCAGGTGGACTCTGCTGACACTGCCAGTCAGATCGTCTTCGCAGGTGTCCGCTTTACTCTGGCAGGACTTCTGGTCCTTCTGTTTACATCACTCAAAGAGAAAAAGGCCATGCTTCCGGACCGGCAGACTCTGACCTGTGCAGTTCCGGTCTGCCTGGCTCAGACATTTGTCCAGTATTTCTTCTTTTATATCGGTGTGGCACATACATCCGGAGTCAAAGGCGGCATTATCACAGGTCTTGGAAATTTTATAGCAATCTTATTTTCCTGCCTGCTTTTCCGGAAAGAAAAAATGACCGTCCCTAAGCTGATCGGTTGTATTCTTGGATTTGCAGGAGTTGTGATCATCAATCTGATGGGAAATTCCCTGGATATGGGATTTACTCTGACCGGTGAAGGCTTTGTACTGATCTCTCAGCTGTCCTATGGAATGTCAACCGTTCTGATCAGCATTTATTCTAAAAAAATCTCCCCCGTTGTCTTAAGTGGTACCCAGTTTACTATGGGAGGAATTCTTCTATTTGTGACCGGCATACTGATGGACGGACACTTAGAGCATATAACCTTTACAAGCAGCCTTCTGATTCTGTATCTTGCTCTGGTATCTGCTGTCGCCTACACCTTATGGTCCGTCCTGCTCACCTATAACCCGGTATCAAAGGTAGCAATCTTCGGTTTCGTAAACCCTCTGTGCAGTGTGATGTTGTCTGCACTGGTTCTTGGAGAGGTCCGACAGGCCTTCAATCTGGGAAGTCTGATTGCACTGGTTCTCGTCTGTGTGGGAATCTATGTTGTGAATTGTAAAAAAGCAAAATAATGATCTGGAGGAGATTTTAATATGAAACATCTACTGATCCTTGTAACCTACAAATTAAAATCTGGCATGCGTGATGCTTTTCTTAAGACCATGTCAGAATCCGGGATTCTGGAAGAAGTACTGAAGGAAGACGGTATCGTCCGCTACCACTACTATCTGGATGAATCTAATCCTGACATCATCCTTCTGGTTGAGGAATGGCTCACTGCTGAACATCAGAAAAAGCACCTGGAAACACCGCATATGGCAAGATTCCAGCCTATCAAAGCGAAATACATTCTTGAAACCATCGTTGAGAAATCGGAGATTTAAATTAAATTTTTCTAAACTTATTGCATATTTTCTGAAGGCTGTATATACTGTAAATAGTAGATGGGCTATATGCTTATCATGTGGGCTGACACATAAAATCCGACTTTCTTTCCGGACTTCGGGTGCCGGACAGTTGACTGGCAACGGTAAAACCAGTGTTTCTTATCGGACTTCGGGTGCCGATCAGTTGACGGACAACGGTAAAATCAGTCACTAAAGGAAGGTATCATCTGCTACGGTGAATGAACCTTCCTTTTAAATTTCTATAATTATTTCACATTAAGGATCCCCCTCTCATGAACAAATCAGAAGCAGTCCGCATTATCAGTAAGTGTGCTAATATTTACAAAAAACGTTTAGATGGTTATCAGATCGTTTTTGTATATCGCGATGAAAACAATCATTCCAATTATATGGAAGTAAAATTCCGTTCTTATAATTTTTTACATTTCACTGGAGTAATCCCTCGAAATGGATTAAGTGCCAACGATTTCTATCGTTTTGCGTTAAATAATCGATTAAGTGAACGAGATTTTATTTTTAAAAATAAGCAACGGTGGACAAGGGGCTACAAGCGGTATAAAGAAACAAGTGGTTTGATAGAGTGGAAAGAACGTCAGATTTTCCACTCTATCTTTACATAGTCGCTGGTTGCGCTGATTGAAGAAATCAGGCCGTCAGCGGCTTTTCGTTTGTCCTCAAAGCTGATATTCTCCCAATCGTCCAGATACCCGGACAGCAATTCAATCTGTTGGGAGGATAGCGTTTCAACGGACAAGTCGGCTATCGCCTTGGACAGCGTTTTGCGGCGGTTGTCCAAATCCTCGATTTTCTTGTTGGCGTAGGCCAGCAAGGTGGCGTTGGCCCCGGTCAGCGTATCAAGCAGTTTTTCAATCTCGGCCTCTACCTGTGCAAGCTCCACCTGATAGGCGGTAATCTTCGGGTTTGCCTTTTCCTCGCCGCCCCGCAGTAGCTTGAACTCCCGGAACTTTTCTCCCATAGCGGTAAAAATGAACTGCTCAAACTCCGTCTTGCGGAGAGTACCGCACCCCGGACAGCCCTTGTGGTCGGCCCGCTTGGAACAACGGAGGTATTCATAGCCAGAGGGATTGTGGGTCGTTTTGAGTGCGTACCCGCATTTCCCGCACATTTGATTTTCCCGGCCAGCCAAGTATTACGGGCCTTGCGGCCATTCTGGAAGGTGGTGTTTGTCATCAACTTCTTGCGGCACCTCAGCCAAACATCAGCAGATACAAAACCTTCATGGGGTGCAATCACAAGGATCTGGTCTTTCAGGCTCTTGTCCTTGTCCTCCTTCACATCCCGGCCTTGATAGAGTAACAGCCATTTGTCCGGCGAAGTCGGCGGCGTCATTGACTACCACCGTACCCTGACTTTTGAAAACTCGTACATTTCAAGTCAGCCTGTGCATAGACGGGTTGCGTAAAGCTGGGATAAGTAGGAACGGGTCAATGACTTCCATATACTTTGATACCCCGTTCCTCAAAATACCGGGTAATATCTCCAAGGAAGTCTCGGGCTCGGCGTACATTTCAAACATCAGGCGTACATGGCTTGCGGCTCTGGGGTCGGCTACCATCATCTTTGTGCGGATATTCTCAACCACCGTCGGCTCCAAGTCGAAGCCATAGGGAGCTTGACCGCTCATGTGAAAGCCTTTCAGGCACTGGAGTAATAAGCGTCTGTGACACGCTTCTGAATTGTTTCCCGTTCAAGCTGGGCGAATACGATACAGATATTCAGCATAGCCCGGCCCATGGGTCGAGGTGTCGAACTTTTCTGTGGAAGAAACAAACTCCACATCGTATTCCTGAAATAGCTCCATCATATTCGCAAAGTCCAAAATGGAGCGGCTTATTCTGTCCAGCTTGTAGACAACTACCCGCGTACCTTGCCTTTGCGTATCTCGCCAAGGAGCTTTTGAAATTCGGGCCTGTCGGTATTCTTGCCGGAATAACCCTTGTCTTTGAAAACCCGGCAACTGCCGCCTTTCAACTCATACTTGCAGAAATCAATCTGGCTCTCAATGCTGATACTGTCCTTGCGGTCTACGGATTGTCTTGCATAAATTACATCTTCTCTGATATTCATGTTGGGCTCCTTTCCTGTGGAATGGAGCTACCAACCTACAAGTATATTATACCATTGATAGCCCCGAAGGACAATGTTGTCGATGGTCAGGCCGGGGTATCGCTGGCCCTTCTGTACTTGCTGAACACCTCATAAAGACAGCGTTCAATCTCCTTTTTCCGCTTTTCCTTTTCCTTCGGGAGAGTACCGGCGTAAGACTTTCCAGCACAATGCTTTTCCCCTGAAAATGGACGGTTTTGGTTTCACTCTGATAAGTAACGGATTGTACCATTGAAGCCTCCTTTGCGTAGTTGGTTGACTGCCAGCATTTCCCGCATTGTCCCTGTGGGGAAAAGCGAAAGGACAGCACCCGGCAAAGAGTGCTGTCCTTTCGTTCTTCTCCACGCCTCGGGCCAACTTGGCCCGAGGTTAATATTGCCAATTTTCGTAGTAGTGCGCCGCCTCCTCAACAGCGCAGAAATCAAAGACTTCATAAAGCTCAACGAGCACCTGATGAATGTCCTTTGCATGGAACCCACAGTTTTCCATGGCTTTGATAACATAGCCACGGCAAGCGTCGTTGCTCCATTCCTCGTTCATGGTCAAGAACTTTTTTCTTATAAAGCTGGAGGCGCTGGCCCTGTATGTTCGGCCTGTCGCAAGACAACAATGATTTCAGCCAGCACCCCCGCTGGATTGTGCGGCAAATCGGAGCGAATAAGTTGCCAGCTTATTCCTTGCGGCCCGTTGCAGATCGTGGCCGTGGAGATGGCTTGTCCCCACCTGCGGCATAAGTAGTTGTCGCTCGTTTTCCTTATGGAAAAGTCTTGGCGTACCTGCCGCCCGGCTCCCTGCTGGGACCTCAAGCTGCCCGCTATTCAGTTGTGGAGGAGTTTTCCTCTCTCATTAACCGTGTCAGTTAGAACGGGAAAAAGAATAGGCTCACAGAACTTTTTCCAAATATTTTTTCATGTTCTCCAAGCCACGCTGGATAGCGGCATTGATGGCCCTTTCCGTCACACCTTCGGCGGCAGCAATCGCTTTGACCGAGTGGTTCAGCAGATAGTGCTCAAACACCCGCTGGCCCTGTGCGTCAGGCAGACTATTCAGCGCATGGCAGATATGCTCGAAGCGTTCCATGCGCTCGATCAGTTCTTGCGGAGAAGGGTTAGAGAAGCAAGCGGAATATTCAATACCATCCTCGGCATCCAGCGAATAGTGCGCCTTATTGCGATAGATACGACGGCGGCTGGCCTTAATGTACCTCTGACCCGCCAGCAGTTCTTCCGCAACTTCTTCCGTGACTTCGACCATCACATCTTCCATATACCACGGGTAAAAATCCCGCAAATTGATTTCCTTCATTGTGTACCTCCGTTTCGGTGTTGGGAATTGACGAGTGACCGAAGCGGAGGGCGGCGGAGAGCGGCACCGGGGCTGGACTTCGGGCCAAGTTGGCCCGAGGCAAAGCAAAAGAAATGCGCCCGCACAGCAAGACGCTATGCAGACGCATGAAATTACATTATCATAATTATACTGATATATTGTACCTTCATAGCCAGACTGTCCCGGAGGGGGAGCTACGCTTTTTTTAGCTGGTGAAGGTCATGGGAATTGTGAAAATAAGATGGACACGGCGACACCCTCCTATGGGCCGCCGTGGGGTTACTGAATATCCAAAGAGAAACGGCGGCTCTGAAAATTGAGCCGCCGTTTCATGGGCGCATAGAAATGTGTCTGCTGTACGACGGCTTTTTTTCTTTTGCCGTCGTGCGGCAGATTTTATTTTTCAAAGCGCCGTTGCTTCTGCTTGTGTCATTGTTCCCGCTTCAACTTCTGCGTCGGTATAGTCTTTAAGGGCATTGAACAGATTCTTCCCTGTATCAAATGGGCCTATACTCTTGTAGGTATTCCATCAAAGACGAATGTTTGATACTGCTCGGAGCTTGCGTTATCGGGCATAGAAAAGAACAACTGATCGTCACTTGGAAGCTCTTTTCCTACCATTTTGCCCTCTAAAATAGATTTAAGGATTTCATCTATAATACTCAAGTGCTTCTGTTGCTTCGCTTCTGTCCATTCTCAGCATCGACCAACTTTTTGAATATTTTCCGTTTCATTTTCAATCCATGCGGAAATTCATCATAAGTGAAGTAGTCTGTTTCCTCGATGGGAGAATAGCTTTTATGTTTTGCCTTCATCTGTACTCTGCTGAATATCTGCTCCGTCTTGCCACAGAAAAGGACGGAGGATACCGGGGGCTGCGTTTCGATAAGTGTTTGGGTATCTGTTTCATTCATGGCCTTCATTAGCGAGGGAACACCCTCGACATAAAGAAAAGCATGCAGAACAATAATTCCAATTTTCGCCATAGATTTTACCTCCTTCATTTTAGTAGTTGGCGTTTTACCTCCTTTCCTTAACATGGTACATCTTATGTTGGATGATTATAAAATCAATGTTGTACCAATGTTGAACGAAAGAAGTCTCCAAAGCTTCCTGTGGAAATCGGAAAGCAGAGACTTTTTCAAATATGTATTGAAACTCATGCCTCTATCGTTTGGCATGGGAACAAATGATATTTCAAGCGCAATTTATCCAAGATCGTCTGGACAATGTATAGATGAGCCCATTTCCCCGGTTGCTTGGCTATGGGCTAAATCTGGACGATAAAGCTCAAACAATTTGTGTTTATCTGTTCGGGTAGTAATGCTACATTTGTTAGAAACTGAAGTCCGTTTATTTTATCAAATTACAACTGATATTGATTGTCCAGCCTCGTATAGTTGACAGCATTTGAAAGGATATTCGATATTGCTTTCAACCGGCCTTCTGGAAGATATACGAAAGCGTCATGAAAGCTCTATTTTGAACTTAATGCCCTTGGCTCTGCAATTAAAGCGATACGGTTCGCACAGCTCTGTAAGGAGGTCTGTTGAAAAGTTGCTGCATGAAACCATTATTACCTGTGTTTGCAAGCGTGGAAGGCATTAAAATTATATCTCTAATCCCTATCCCCAAGCTGTTCAGTAATTTCTTTGCACTTAAGGCAAATAGGTTTCACATAATCACGGTATTCCCCAATGCCTAAAATCATATTTTCAATGTCGCATTTAGCTCTGTAACAGGTGTTTTTTAATTCATGGGACGCTGTTCGGAAAATCAATCTTCTCCTGCAAGACTGACTTTTCTCTTTTTCCAATTCCAGATTGCGGATAGTAAAGTAAGGATTGATATAAATTGTTAATATCAGTAGCTAAAACTCCAATTTCATCCTTTGACGATACAATCGCATTTGCGTCTGGCTCAATTCAACATTTGATTAGCAGATTTTGAGAGCGATAAAATCGGATTGGTTATGCCTCTGGAAAAGAGTATGAAAACAATGCCGATATAGCGGCGCAACAGAGCATATAGAAATCGGAAATGTTTTCAACATGGTTTGAGTAATGAGCCGGGGCATATCTACTTCCTGACAAAGTTAACTCGCCCTGCATTTGTCATAATATATTAATGACAAAGAACATTTTGGCAGGCGCAATTAGGAAAATCAACAAGTGCGCTATAAAAAAGGAATTAAAGCATCATTGCAAATGTAAATAAAGAATATCTTTGGAAATAATTTATCTTCTTCATATTGCTTGCCCCATTTCAAACTTATAGCCTATTCCTTTAACCGTTGTTGTGCAATCAAACGGAACTTTTGCGGATATTGCGAATATAGGTATCTATTGTACGGTCAATTACATCACAATCATACCCCGCCTCGTCCAAGATTTGATTGCCGGAGACAATATCCCCTTATTGTCGATTAAGACTTTCAGATTTCCACTCCTTTGGGTAATGTCTATCTTGCCATTTTCATTACTTGCTTGTATATCCAGAAAAATCAACGGTAATATCTCAAGTTTAACCGTATTAACCTGTTCCCGGTTACTGCTTCTGAAGTAACGCAGTAATTTTCCGGAAAATGAGGCATAGAAAGGGCTTTGTTAATATAATCGTCACCATTTCATCAAAACTGTTGGATTGATATTCATCGTCAATGCGGTAAGCATTATTACAGGAATATTGCAGATTTTTTGCCTGATTTCAATGCAGAACAACGATACCCGACATTTCAGGGAGCATAATATCCAGTACAATTATATCGAGTTCTTCTCCACGGAATATTTTAACGCTAGCTCCTGTAAAAGCAGAAAAAGCGTATGTCCAGCTTCTTTCATATATTCGCATATCGCCTTGTTTGTCCCTTGATTATCTTCAACAATCAAAATTTTCGCCATTAAGAACCTCCATATTTGAATAGAATACCAGCACTATGTTGTGCCAATATGAAGTTCCAAGAAAAATTATATATTCTCCTTCGCACCCGCAAGTATGAATGAACAATAAAATACTACTAAAACATAAAATCGTGTTTCGTTCTCATAGTCAAACCCGAAATGTAAAATAATATAGGGTGATATGAGAATGTACCAAGACATGAAAGACGGCTCGACTTCCACGCATTAGGCCGGGAGATCAAGCGCAAGAGAGGCGAAAGGCTGGACACAAGAATACCTTGCACAGCTTGTAGACCGTACCCCACGTTCCATCATGTATTTTGAAACCGGGGCCAGCATCCGAGCCTGAACACCTTTTACCAAATCGTCACCCTGCTGGATATTTCCGTAGACCAGTTCTTTTATCCTGACAGGCAGAACGGCGAAAGCGACTGCCGCCAGCATATTGACAGGCTGCTCAATACAATGGACGAAAAGGAATTGACGGTCATGGAGGCTACAGCAGAGGGACTACAAAAAGCCAGAGAAACGGAGGTCATGTAAAAGGGCCTTCGTTTTCTTGCTTTAGGGACTTTCCAGGGTTCTGCTAAATGGCAAGCAATGCTTCTGTGGCCACAGAAGCTATTTTCACAAGCCCGGCCTTGCGGCCCGTCTGTGAAAATCTGCTTGTTGGGGAGCCTCCCCAAACCCGGCGCTTCGGGCCAAGTTGGCCCGAAGTGTCAGCGTCGCTTTGCTCCTTATGCGTCACAGTCCCTAACGCTCCTGTTCCTTCTTTCTGCCCGGTTCCGAGTAGCCCAGTAGATAGTCAATGTTGGCCTTGATGGTCGTGACCTCCTGCATATCCGCCTTGGTTTTGCGGTACTCGGCGTAGAGCTTCTTTTCTGTTCCGCCAGCTTGCGGCCTTCCTCTTTGAGCGTGTCCATCTTGGGAGCTTGGCCCCGCCGAGGATGGCGTTGAAGTCGGCGCAGGCTGCCCGGTAAAGTTCAATATCCGCCTCATGCTCCGCAAAAACTTCTTACTGTATTTGCTGGCCTTGTACTTCTCAAAGACGGGCCGGGTCTTGGCATACTGCACCGTTGCCGCCTTCAATTCCATGTTGGTATGGAGGGCCGCTTCGGTGCTTTTGATTTGGTCAGACAGCTTGAAAATGTTCTGTGGCCGCCGTGGCCTTCTGCTCCAACTGCTCATAATCCGTCAAGCCGTTGTCTTGCAAATAAGCAAGGGCGGCGGCCATTTGTTTGAGATTGAACACCTTAGCCCATCGCTCATAACCGGGCCTTTTCCTTGGAGCCGGATTGAATGTCAATAGCCAGACTGATTTTTGGCGAGGCTGACCGGGCCGTTGGCGGGAGCCTGACAAGGCGGCCCGTATGTCCGCTTCGCTGTAACCTTCCCCGAGAGTATCAGAGCGCAAGCGGGTAAACCGCTCCTGACCGGGCCAAAGCTGATGCACCCCGCCGCTGCTTGACCTCATAGCCCGCCTGCTCCATCAGGGAGAGAACGCCGGGAAGTCGGCGGGCTTCTTGCAAGAGCGGTATCAATGGCGGCCAGCCTGTCCTGATAGGTCAGCGGCTTTTTCTGTCCAGCCAGCCATTCCCCATAATTGCGAAACTTCCCTTGCTCCGGGGCTTGGGATTTTCCACGATGGACAATCCGTTTTCCAGACACAGGCGGTCAGAGCCGCCGCAAAGCGAAGGATGAGCCCAGAAGTTGCGAAACTTCTGGGAACAGTCAAGGGTTGTGGATTGTAGTAAATGCGAGTGGATATGCTCCTTGTCCGTGTGGGTCGTGACGATGAAGGCGTGGCGGCCCTTCGTCCAGTGCATAGCCAGCTCATAGCTGACCCGGTTCGCTTCTTCTGGCGTGATCTCTCCGGGATAGAAGGACTGGCGGATCTGATAACACAGCACATCCTCGCCCTTCTTTTGCTCCCGGCCCGTCATGGCCTTGTAGCTGGCCTTTGCCAAAGGAACTCGGCGGCCACCGTGGCCGGGTCGCACTCATAAGAAGATATGTATCCCTTCTCCGTCTTTTCAGGATTTTCCCATAGTCCAGACAATCCCGGATAGCCTCGGATATGCTCTCGCCCTCGTTGGCATGGCGTTGCAATAAGGTGGTTGTTGCCAGAAAATCCCTCCCTTCATAGAAAACGGCGGCCCCACCGAGGCCGCCGTCAGTCTTTTTACTTCGGGTCAAGTTGGCCCGAGCAATGTATGATGAATTGCCGCGCAAAGTCAGGTTCAGACTGTCCAGCCCTGTGATAAAGCACCCGCCACCGCCTGTAAAAGCCAAGGGGAAAGCAGGAACGCAATCCCAGATAAATGACGCCGCCCACCGGGGAGCTGATGAAGAACAGCCCCACGCCCAGCAGAGCCATGATGACCGAGGCCGCTGTCAGTAGGAAGGAGGACAAGGAGAACAGGAACAGCAGGACAGCCACAAGGACAGTCAGGAACAGGATAAGCGGTGCGGCGATCAGTTTAATATCAGTCTCATAGGTTCGACCCTTTCTATCTTTTCTACCTATATTTTACCTTGTAGACCAGGGGGAACAACAATGTTGTAGACGGTTAGTAAATCTTGTCTAAGGGGCAAAAGAACACTTTGTATGTAAACAAAGTGTTCTCAAAGAATCTATTCGTTTAATTGCAAGGAGAAATAGTTGAATCTTTTATTTTTGTTATTATCTCCAATAGAAACTTCCTTTGGTCGTTATAAATTATTACTTGAATATAGGCTTATTATTTCCTTTAGTTCTTCCTCATTTTGCTTTTCTGTATCTATATCAAATTCATCTAAGTTTCCAAACTGCTTTTTCGAGATAGTAGAATGTCAATAGAATACTTTCAACTTTAGAAAAATATTACCAGGATTTGAGGCATATTCAATTCCACACTACAAGATGTAATTATCATGTAAGGATCATTATTGTAAGTAGCTATATATGGATATAAGTCAGCAGGAATACCTCTTGCTAAAGTTTTGCTTCACTCTGTTCACTCTCAGATACCATGCGTTTTAATGCTTCAATTCCTTGTATTACATCGGTAACTTAAGAATTGCTTGTTTAGCCTCATCAGGCATTTTTCTAATGGTAACGGAACATGGTATATTATTTTCATAGTAGCAGACCATAGAAGACCTTTAAAATAAGAACCATATAACTGCCCCTGATTTTTTCTATATTCTGGAACTTCAGAACCACTTGGTATCCTTCTATTTCACAGTTTATCCATCTAAGGACATCATCATTATCCAACTCTTGCAAGAGCACCTTTGTTCTTTTCAGGGCTGTTTGCGTCAATAGACCCATTAGCAAGTTCTTTAATTATTTTGCTTTTTTAGCCATTAAAAGCACCCTCAATCCAACTGATTATACTATTCCAAAGGAGAACAACACGACTACACCAGCAACTAAAGAGATTAAGAAACCACATATTACCGGATGCTTTTCATAAAGGTTTTCTTATTATTCGGGTTTTGAGATGAACCAGACATTTATTGTTTCTGCATATTGGAGTTCTTAATGGTGTTATTATTTCCGATTTTAATGCCCATTTATCTTTCACCCTTACCATATTTCCATGGAAATATATATACTTCGTTTGAACCAATCAAGCAGATTGATAAATTGAATTTCAAGATATTAGAAAAGAGGGCACCCACATCAAGGCGCACCCTCCAAATATTTTTTCACCAGCACAGACAGCTCTGTGAGCATCGGACACCCGCCCCAGAGCTTTCATAGTCCCTCTGGAGCCCAGCAATCTCCTCCGGGTACACGCCGAAGGTGTTGGCATGGACGGCCACCTGATTGAGATTATTGGCGCACCGCCGCTGTAAAGATACCAACTCCTTGACCGGGGCAAGGTCTACATGGAGGATATAGCCGTTTAAGGCCATCTTCCGCATATAGGCCCCGGCGTTGGTAATCCCCGCCTCGGTCATGCGCCGCTGTATCTGGGCCAGCTCGTCCTCCGTGACCATCACATGAAGGTGCCTGTCACGCTTGCGCCGGGCCGTCAGCGTTCCTCCCGTTCCCGGCTCCGCTTGTGGGCTGGCGGCTCCTTCACTCTGTCCAGCGCCTTTTCTCCGACCCTTGGGAGCGGCGAGGCGGCAGGTTGTTCAAAATGCCGTCCAGCATATTGCCGTTCTGTTCCTCGGAGAGCTCGACTGTCAGCAGGTGGTTGTCTTTTTCGTTCATAGCGTCCTCCTATCTGTCCTCACGGGACTTGTTGTGTTTGGCCTTGTCGGGCTCCTTTGGGGGCTCCGCTCTGCGAGCCGCCTCCTTGAGGCTGGGCTGTGATGGAGGGCCGGCCGCCCGGTCAGGGTTGCCGGGAGCCGGGCGCAGCTCATAGTCCTCCATCTGCTTTTCCGTCAGGGGCTTCAAATAGGCCAGTTCGCCCCATGCCCGCATGGTGCCGCCCTCCACCATACGCCGCTCGTCAAAGTTGATGATCTCCACGGGAGCGTTGCCGGGAGGCTTCGGGAAGGTGCCGAGGTCAACGGGCCGCTGGGTAGAGTAATAGCGGTAATACTCTGCCTGTTCATGGCCCTCAATTTTGTATCAATAAAGTCCTTCTGTTCAATGCAAAGGGACTGGGGCCGCTTCGTCAAAGCCAAGCGAAGCCTCGGCCATTGTCAAAGGTACTAGATTTCAAAATCTCATAACCTTGATTGCTTTCTATGTGTTTCCTCCTTTCTGACCTCGGGCCAAGTTGGCCCGAGGTTATGAAGTGTTACGAAATACCCGTCAAAACCGGGGCAAAAGGTATTAGGATATTCAAGCCCGGAAAAGTGTTTCAAAAAAGCCTGATATTCCGGGCTTTTTCAAGAGGTAAATCGTAACGGGGCTACTTGTTTTTATCACGCTTTTTCCTCATGCGCTCCCGGCTCCTTCTGCGGTTTCCCTCGGCCTTGCAGGCTTCGGAGCAGTAGGCTTGCCGCCCCTCCGGGAGAAAGGGCCGCCCGCAGATAGAGCACAGGCGGGTGTCCGGGCCGGGCCATCCTCGCAGATAGAGGCCGACAGTACCGGGTCAAGGGGCAGAACAGCCTCCCGGAAGTAGCGGCAATAGGCCCCTGTCCAACACTTGCCAAGCATATAACACTCACAATCCAGCGGCAGGCAGCCATACTCCCGGTCATAATTGGCGCACATCTCCGTGACCAGTTTTCGGATACCCTTTCGCTCGTCACGGGTCAGTTCCCGGCACATCAGGACTTCGGGCCAACTTGGCCCGAGGGGCGAAACTTCTTGCGGCAACGGTCTTTTCTGTTGCCGCACTCTTTTAAGTAGCGGCATCCGGCGGTCAGCGCCGCCACGGCCCGGGCGGGGTATCTCTTTCATCATCTTTTCGTAGGGGCTGTTGGTAAAGTTCATTCCTCGTCCTCCGTTTCTTCCTCAGTCTCCATATCGCCATAGGGGTCGGCTTCATCGTAGTCGTAATCGTCCTCGTCCAGCCCAGCGGCTTCATGCTTCGGACGGTAGACCTTGAAATAGTAGGCCGCACCACCGCCCACCAGCGCCACGGCGGCAACCATCAGAAGATTGCCGACAGGAAAGGCGGTGTCTTTTTCTGGTTCAGGCTCCGGCTCGGGAACAGGTTCCGGGTCAGGGTCGGGCTGGACAACCGGCTCTGTTACTTCGGGCTCCGGGTCTGCTTCTGCGAGAGCCAGAAGGTCTTTTTCCGTGACAGCGTTCAGAAAATACACATTGTTCTCAATGCGCTGACGGTCAATGACCAGATAAAAAATATTCTCGCTGGGGGTGGTAATCGTGAAAAACTCCTTACCGTCCTCGTCGGTGGCATTATCCACCACCGTACCCGTTCCATCTGGGGTGAAGGGCTTGGTTGTGGTTTCCTCGGCGGCAGGCGGCTCGGTTTCTGCAACGGGCTCGTTACTCTGGGCGTAGGCTGTGGCGCTCATGCAGGTAAAAGAAAACAGGGCGGCAGTCAAAACCGCAGCCCTGCGAAAAAACTTATTCTTCATGTTCGGTATCCTCCTTTGCTTCATCAGACTTCGGGCCAAGTTGGCCCGAAGCGGTAATGACGGGATTGCTGAAAAACTCAGCCAGTTCGGCGGGCGTCAGTTTCAGAGAACGAACAGCCTGAACAATCATGCTGTTTTCTTCTTCCTGACGCTGTTTCTCCAAATCCGGATTTTGGCCTGCCACTCGGCAGCCTTCTCCCGGGCCTTCGACAGCTCTTTGTCGATTTTTTCAAGTTTGGTCATGGATAGCTCCTTTCTGAAAATCAGTTCAAACGCCCAAAGGCATAAAAGTGTTCCTGCCAGTAACTTGTATTGATACTGGCGTATTTAATAGGGTCGCCCGCATGGATCATCATTCCGCCGCCCACATAGATACCCACATGGGAAACGGGGCCATCGCAAGCATAGGTTTTCGTGAAGAAAATCAAATCCCCGGGCTTTGCGTCGGCGGGTGATACATAGGAGCACTGATTGAAAATCCCGTGGCCGTGGTGCGTGGCAGGCTATGAACGCCGCTTGCCGTGTAAACCCAGCAGACAAAACCGGAACAGTCGAAGCTGGTACTTGGAGAGGAGCCGCCCACATAGGGCCAGCCCAGATATTTTTCCGCCTCCGAGATCAGCGCCGCAAAGGCCGGGTCGGAAAGGGCCTCGCCGGAATGGTATAGTCGCTTCCGGGGTCATAGCTGCCTCCGCCGCTTGTGTAAATGTTATCCCACAGATAAGGCTTGTTGCCTTTGAGCTCCAAGGTTATGTCGTAGATTTCCTTCTGCTCGGCGTCCAAGAGGAGCCCACCACCATGGGGAGGGTCTTGTTCTGGAGCCGCACATGGAGAATGTAATACTCATACGGCACTTCATAGGTGTCGGTGTGGGTCGTTCCATCCTCGTCTGTCCATGTGTCCGTTTCGGTGCGGTAGCGTATCTTCACTTCCTCGGTCATCGTCAGCTTATACTGCGCCTCAAACAAGGCCCGGAGTTCTCCTGCACATTCTCCCGGGTGTAGGTGCGGAGCTTGGCAATCAGGTAAGAGGTCAGCTCATAGGGATTGTGGCCCAGCTCGTCTACATTGTAGCGGTACTCGTCATAGCCGGGATGGGTGCGCTCTATGTTGGCGATTTTCTCCCGGAGTTCATTTTCAAGGGCGGTATAGTCCTCGTTGGCCCCTAAAATATCTTCGTCCTCGGCGGTGTAGGAAGTCCCCACCACGGCGTTCATCATGCCCGTACCCAACGATGGAAGGGCAGAAAACAGAATTGAGTATCAGGAACAGGCAGAACAACAGCAGAATAATGACAGCGCCGCCCTTATGCCGCCGCACGAATTGAGCGGCATAGGCCGCCGCTTTCTCGGTGGTGGTTGCCGCTGCTCCCGCCGTCTTGGCGGTCTGCCTTGCGGCCTCACGGGCCTGCTTGGCATATTCCCGCTTGATTTTCCACTTCTGGGCCATACGGGAAAGGAAAGTCCTGTTTAGTTCCGGTTCTCCTGCACCATTTTCTGATAGTGGAGGTCTGCATTGGCCTTTATTGTTCGCCGTTCCCACTTCCTAACCTGACGGGCTGGATGCTCCCTGATACGCCGCTTGGCATAACGGCTGACCTTATGCGCCCCGGCCTCTGCCAGAAGCTCGGTCTTGTGGGCTCCTTCCACACCAACATTTTCGTGCTCGACCTCATGGATTTTGCGGTGTCCATAGGCCCACACACCAGCCCCCGCCACCATGACCGCCTGCTTGGGAAGGCTGGGCGGCTTCGGCGGCTCCTGACGGGATAGCTTTTCCTTTGCCATTTCCAGCCGGACAGCGGAGTGTTCCGCCTTGGCCTCGGCTCGTTCTTTCTTTTTTTCCCGCTTGTCTTTCTGCTCTTTGCGGGCGGCCTGCTCCTCACAAACGGTATCTTCCCGGGCCTCGCCCTCCTGCCGCAAGCGGGAGGACGGCTTTTCTCGTTCGCCGTCCTGCCTGAATTTCCCGGTGCTTTGGAACTTCGGGCCAACTTGGCCCGAAGCCTGCTCCCCGCCTGACGGGTCACTTCTTCCTCAGTGAAGTGGAGCCGCCCACGCTTTACCCGTTTCTCACCGTTTGTTTTCTTCGGGGCAACCTGTCCCGAAGCGTCCTTACTCATTCTGGGCCTCCTTTTCCTCCGGGCGGGTGGTCATAATGGAATAGAGCTTGGTATTCTTCGGGAAACGGTCAACAAACGGAATGGTCACATTTCCGAAGAACAAAAGGCCCTCGCCGGGATTGGAGTGGGTCACATAGGAAAGCTGGTGGGGGCTGATACCCAACTGCTTCGCCAAAATCTGCCTGTCTCCCTGTGCCTGTGACAAAAGCACCATGAAGTCAGAGTTTTCAAAAATGTTCTCGATCTGACGGCTGGCAAGGAGGTCTTTCACATTCTGGGTCAGGGCGCTGGGAACACATCCTTTTTTACGGAGCATTTTCCAGATAGTCACAAAATAGCTGGAGGTCAGCTCGTCCTGCAACAGCACATGGAACTCGTCGTAATAGCACCATGTAGCAATACCGCAGGAGAAGTTGTAGGAAACCTGATTGTTGGACAGGTCGTTGAGAATGTGCATGGCAATTTTGCGGAGCCCGGAGCCCAGCTTCTTCAAATCGAAGCACAGCACTCGGGCGTTTTTATAGTCCACATTGGTTTTGTGGTTAAACAGGTTGAGGGAGCCCGACACATAGATTTCAAGGGCCGTTGCCAGCCGCTTTGCCTCGGGCTCGCTCTGCTGGCATAGAAGGTCATACAAGTCTTGAAGCGTCGGCATGGGTGCGTGTTCCGGGTCGTTGAGCAAATCCCGGTACACCATGCGGGCGCAGCGGTCAATGATGGTGCGCTCGACGGGCTGCAAGCCGTCCTTGCCGCCAACAATCAACTCCATGAGTGAAAGAATGAAGTCGCATTTCAGACTGATAGGAGAAACTTCGTCATCCATGCTCAAATCCAAATCCATAGGATTGATGAAATGCGGGCTGTTGGGGGCAATCTCTACCACAAGCCCATCCTTTCCAAACTGACGCACCAGCGGGGAATATTCGCCCATGGGGTCAAGGATGATAATGCGGTCATTGGTGGCAAGAAACACATTCACAAGTTCCCGTTTTCCGCTGAAGCTCTTGCCGCTCCCCGGAACGCCAAGGTACAGCCCGTTAGGGTTTTTCAGCTTCTTGCGGTTTGCCATGATGACATTATGGGAAAGGGCGTTCAGGCCGTAATAGATGGCCTCCTCGCCGTCCATGCGGAGCTCCTGCGTCATAAACGGAACGAAAATCGCCGTGGAGCTGGTTGTCATGCCACGCTGTATCTCAATCCCGTTGTAGCCGAGGGGCAGACTGGACACAAGGCCCTGTTCCTGCTGGAAGTCCAGTCGCTTCAAAAGGCAGTTATACTTCTGCATGATACCCGATACGGTGAACAGGTCGTTGTCCAGCTCTCGGCGGGTGGCGGCGGTATTTACCACAAGGAAGGTCAAAAGAAACATTCGCTCGTTGCGGCTCTGTAAATCATTCAACAGGTTCTTGGCGTCCTGACTGAAAGTAACGAGGTCTGGGGGAAGAATGTCCATGTCGTAACCGCTTCGGACGGCTTTTTTCTGTTCCTCCACCTTCATCTTGTCAATGTCGCTGACTTTGCCCTTGATGGTTTTGATGGCCTTGGCCTGATCGACGGTCTGAATGTGCATGGTAATGGTCATTTCAGCGTCCACCTCCAACAGCTCGGCAAGGAGCTTGTCGGAGAGTTCGGAGGCCATGATCTGCATATAGGAGGCCGCTCCCCAAGTGGAGCCCATGCGAAACAGCCGGGTCTGGCGGAAGTCAAAGCTGGTGGGGGCAATAAAATCCTTCGTCCCCATTCCGGTCTTGGGTATCATATCCCATGTGAAGCGGAAGGGCTCTGTACCGCCAGGTGAAGCTGACCGTGGAGTATCTCTAAGCGTTCCAGCCCGTTCAGGGGCCCGTGACTGTACGCCCAACTTTTGAAGTTGCTGGAAATGTC
>SCPN01000548.1_pt1 | contig 48002 bp, 75 predicted proteins | sample 6106831 | NCBI WGS metagenome assembly SCPN01 (sample SAMN10720447, study PRJNA508395) | human gut metagenome | isolation source: Participant 1, 0 month | reverse complement strand
TCCAGACTTTCCATGACTTTCCTATACTTTGGTTTCCATTCGGCGATAAAGCTTCTCTAAAGCTTGCAATTGCCATTTCTAAATTTTCAGCACGATAAATCGTTTTAAATTGCTCCAGAATAACTCGCTCTATCTCCTCGTTTCACTTTTACTAGCTAGATTTCGACTAATATGAATTAAGCAACGTTGTTGTTTAGCTAATGGGTAAGCCTGATTGATAATCTCTTCAAGCCCCTTGAAGCCATCGGTCACTACAAGAGAAACCTGTTGGATTCCTTTGGTTTTGAAGCTTGTCTAACAGGGTGGACTAAGAAGCATTGTTTTCATTTGGGGCGATTTCATATCCAAGAACAGCCTTCTGTTCTTCTGGTGTAATGCCAAGTGCGATATGAATACATTCTTTACTAACGGTTCCATCGTCTTAAGGGAAGATAGGTTCCGTCAAGAAATAAAACAGAGTAATTGGCTTCTAAGCTTCGCTCATGAAAAGTAGCGACATTCTCCTGAGTTGCTTTTGAGATATTAGAAATTGTGGCAGGACTATAGTGATGACCTTACATCTCGCTCGATGATATCACTAATTTCTCGAGTCGTTACACCGGTTTGATAGAGTTTGATAACCATCTCTTCCAAGTGGTCATCTCGACGTCCATAAGCGGGAAGCAAAGCTGGACTAAAGTTCCCATTACGATCTCTAGGAATACTCAACTGAACAGTCCCATATTTGGTTTCGAATTTCCGTGCATAGCTTCCGTTACGACTATTCCCAGAATTATAGCCTAATTTATCGTAAGGTTCATACCCTAAAAGGCCGATAACTCTGCTTGAAGCATCATTCATAGCTGTTTCAAGAGAAGTACGGAAAAATTCATCAGTATCTTGCTTTGGGCTAGGAAGTTAAGTAATTCTTTGGTAAACTGAGTCATAGGAATAAATCTCTTTCTAGTAATGTTTTGCAACTCTACTATAACGGATTTATTCGGCTCTTTGTCAACTGTAGTGGGTGACGAAAAGCTAACATCTAGAGAGGACCGGATAGGTCCTTTTTTTTATGTATGTTCAGTGTGATGAAGACACGTTTCTTAAAGTTGATGAAGTTTCTAAAACCGAAGCCCAAGCGTTTAATGTCTTTAATTAACTTATTAGTCGCTTCAAGTTTTGCGTTTGAATAGTCTGTTTCTAGTGCATTTTTGGATGTATTGCTTCTGTCTAAGAAAAGTCCTAAAGACAGTTTGAAAATAATGATTGACCTTACTCCTATTTTCCTCTATCAGTTCAAAGAACTCATCTACTCTCTTCTCCTGAAAGTGAAAAAGCAAAAGCTGATAAAGTGTATAGTAGTCAGTAAGCTCTTTTGAAAAGACTAGTGTCTTCGCAACAACTTCATGTGGTGCTAAAGTTTGGCGGAAAGTCTTTGAATAGAAAAGAGTTGAGAGATAACTTACGGCTGTCCTTTTGGAAGAGTCGCCAGTGATTTTTCAAGGCTCGATAGGGTAGTGACTTCTTATCGAACTGGTTCATAATTGCAATTCTAGTCTTTAAAAAGGCACGTCCAAGGTGCTGGATAATGTGGAAACGATCAAGAACGATTTTGGCGTTTGGAAAGAGTCTGCGGGCTAGTGGGATATAGGCTCCAGACATATCCATCGTAATAAACTGTACCTTTTGTCGAACTTTCAATGGATACTTCAAAAAGTAGTTTCGTATAGTAGTTTGACGGCGATTATCAAGGATGGTTATGGGTTCGTTTATCTCATAATTCTGCGCCACAAAAGCCAATTCCCCTTTCTTGAACCCAAACTCATCCCAGGACATAACAGCAGGGAGTTTGTCATAATGTTCCTTGAAAGTGAACTGGTCAAGCTTACGATAGACAGTGGACGTCGACACACGAAGCTTTCTGGCAATATCAGTTAGTGACATCTTCTCAGTTAGGAGTTGTGTAACTTTTTGCCGGACTAGATTGAGATTTGGCAGTTTTCTCAACGATTGATGTCTCAGCGACCGTGACACTTCTACAACTCTTTACACTGGAAACGACGTTTTTTCAGACGTAGTAGAGTTGGCGTTCCCGCTTGCTCGAGAAGAGGGATTTTAGAAGGCTTTTGAAAGTCGTACTTGATCATCTTTCCATGGCAATGAGGACATGATGGTGCAGGGTAATCAAGTTTTGCTTGAATCTCGATATGAGTATCAGTTTCAAAAACAAGTGAAATATTGATATTTTGGTCTTTAATTCCGATTAATTATGTGGTATTCTTAATAAGTCTCATAAGTTCTTCCTAATGACGGTTTGGTTGCTTTTCATTATAGTTCTATAATCCCTACAGTAGTTTTACCCACTACAGAAATTATAGAGCCATTTATTCCTTTTTGTGTTTACACAACTTATTTTACACTACCGAATAATCTTGTTCTTTCTTATATTCTTGAAATATTTAATAATCATCGAAAAGGGTTCTGACGAGAGTTACGTGCTCACTCATTTGGGAGGAAGACGTAACTTTCAAAGAGCTTTCTTAAGAAAGGCATTAAATGGTGGTTTTGAGATTATTGGGAAATACTTGAGAGTAATGATTAGAATGGATAGAGAGTGTAGTTAAGGGGGCACTCTTAAAAGTGAGGAGAAGTTTATGAATATTTTGATACAGAGAAATAAGAAACTTGCAGCTGTTGTTGTGACCTTCTTAGTCTTTGAAGCTTTTCGATATATGACTCAAAGTCAGTTACAGTTCCAATTGATTGACCTACGTTTGCTCTTTGTTGTCTTGATTAGTACAGTTTTGGGCATGGGGTATGGCTTGTTCTCGGCAGTTCTTGCAATTATTGGGTTGACTATCAGTAAAATTATGTCTGGAACTAGTTGGCAACTGCTTCTATATAATACTGACCGTTGGGTTGCCTTTATTGCCTATATCTTTATCGCTGTGGTTTGTGGTTTTGTAGAAATGAAGAAAAAAGAAAGATGACAAGCTACAACTAGATAAACAATTGGAAACAGTTAAGGAATACTATCTTATCCTTAATCAATCCTACGATACATTACTCCATGAAAATAAAGATCTGAAAAATGACTTGTTGGCAAGTCAAGATGGTCTTGGAAAAGCATATTCTTACTTTGTGACTTTAGATCATACTAGTGTTGAGAAGGTTCTTAGACAGACGCTTGATTTGGTTTCAGAAATTTTGAATGCTCCTGTTTCACTTTATGGAGGGGGTCCTTTCCAATACGAGCTTCTTTTGGGAGATAACGATAAGAAGCAAGTATCTTTGACAGATTTTAAAGAAATTAGAGAGGCCTTTGGTCATGGACGTGTCTGGGCTAATAAATCATTGCTTGAGAATCGTCCAGCGTATGCCATGGAAGTTAAGACCAAGGCAGAGGGTACTTTTATCATTTGGGTAGAGGCTGTTCCTTTTGAAGCCATGTCTACTAAAGTGTTAAACGAGCTTGAGGTTCTTTCAAAAATGAGTCGTTCTTTCATTGAAAAGGCAGAACTTCTTGAACAAGCTAGTCTTCAAGGGAGGGTTGCACAATGATTCCAGTCCTTATTACTAGTATCTTAACGGTTTGTTACTTCTTATCTATAGCACTTGTCTATAAGGCTATTGTCAGTGGCAAATCAGACTTAACAATTTTTTACTTGATTTTCCCGATTGCTTTACCTTTCTTTGGGGCAGCTCTGATTCATATGATTTCTAAACCAAATCCTGGTAGACATCGCCGTGGTCAAGAAGCAGTTGGTGGTAAAGTTAAAGATTTGACCATTGATTTTGGAAATATCGATGATTTTCAACGTCCGAAGGAATTGCTTGAAGAAGACATCGTACCTCTTGAAGAATCTCTCTATTTGAATAAGGCTAAGGAAACTCGTCAACAATTGATGGGATTGGCTAATGATGATCCGTCTCGTTTTATGGATTTGCTCTACTTGGCTCGTTTAAATGAGGATAGTGAGATCGTCCACTATGCGACAACCTTTATTTCTGAAATTTCAAGTCAATACGATGAGAAGTTGAGTGCCTTTGAGAAACGTTTTGAAAAGGGTGAAGAAGACCTTTACCTCTTAACCGAGTATTGTGACTTTATGGAAGATTACCTATCTAAGGAACTTCTAGGCAAACAAATGGAAGGTTTGCTTCGTAAGGAGTACGAGGAACGTCTCTTGCAGAAACTTAGTCATGGAACGACTGCTACGGACTTAGCGAGAGTTATCCATAATGAACTAGCTCTTGGTTTGTATGACTTGGCCCAAAAGCATTTGACACAGCTTTCAATTAAATCACATGCGGATGATGTGTATTATTTGTATTTAGAATATTACTATCAAACCGGTCAGTTTGCTGAATTTAAGAACATGATTCGTGAGATGCAAGGCAAACAGGTTGTTCTTTCTAAGGATAAGCAAGATCTCTTGAACTTCTGGCAAGGAAAAGAGGTGATGGCATGAAATTAGGTAAAAAAAATGTTATTCGCAAAGAAACCTTGCTAGGTGTTGGTCTTATTTTGTGTCTGGCCATTGGACTCTTTGTTCAAAAGAAAGGGGAATGGTACCCGACTCAAGGTAAGAAAGCCTATCTAACAGGAAAAGTACCATCTACGGCTTCAGTCGTCAAAAATTTAGATAAAGATACGCTAGTTCTTTATGATAGTGAAAATGAAAATAGTCAGATGGCTTGGAAACAATTCGAGCAAATTCTAAAAGATATGCGTATGGGAGCTAAGTTAGTCGATGTGGCTAAACACGAGTCCTATTCGCTTTCCGACTATAAAAAAGTGGTTCTACTTGTAACTGACCTTTCTCGAATGGAGGACCAGGTTCAGCCACTCATGGATTGGACTGAAAAAGGCGGTCAAACCCTTTTTGCAGTAACTATGGAGAAAGAAAGCAATCTTGATGCCATTGATCACAATCTCGGCGTGAGTTATTCCAACTTTGAGATGGATGAGATCAAGGAAATCTACGTGGATCCTGATTTTATGATTGGTGGGGGACGCAATTATAAAATTGAAGAACCTTTTGAGTCAGCCAGAAAAGTCTCTCTTGAAAGTGATGTTAAGGTGCATGCTAAAACAACAGATGATTCTCATACACCGTTGATTTGGGAAAAATCATACGGCAAAGGGAAGTTTGTCGTTGATAACCTTGGAATCTATGAGCGTAATGTCCGTGGTATTTATGCCGCTTCTTATAGCCTTTTGACTGAAGTGACAGTTTATCCGGTAATCAATGGCTCTACCTATTATATAGATGATTTCCCATCACCTGTTCCAGCTGGAGATGGTCGTTTCGTTAAACGTGATTACGACATGTCTGTGTCTGAATTTTATACCAATGTTTGGTGGCCAGACCTTCTTAAATTGCACGAAAAGTATGGTATCGTTCATACAGGTGTGGTCATTGAAAACTATGAGGCCCAGACAGATGGTAAAATTGTTCAACAAAATGATTTAGATCGTTTCAAATATTTTGGAAATTCGCTTTTGGCTAATGGTGGTGAGCTTGGTTATCATGGTTATAATCACCAACCTTTGAGTCCTTCATCTGTTAATTATGGTGAAAAGTATGTGAGCTACAAGACTTGGAAGGATAAGGCTGCTATGAAGGCTGGTCTGTCTGAGTTGATTCGTTTTGTCAACCAACTCTTTCCTAAAGCACAAAAATCAGTCTACGTTCCACCATCAAATATTCTTTCGAAAGAAGGACGAGAGGTAATCGTTAATGATTTCCCAGAAATCAAGGCTATCTCAAGTAACTATTTCCCAGGGGATTTCACTTATTCGCAAGAGTTTGAAGTGTCGCCTGATGGAATGATTGAAGAGCCACGTACTGTTTCTGGTGCGGTTTGGGGTGATTTCTCACAGATGACGGTCTTTTCTGAAATGAATATGCACTATGTTAATAACCACTTCCTTCACCCTGATGATGTTCTTGATGTCGATCGTGGTGCAGAATTGGGTTGGGCAAAGATGTATAAGGCTTTGGACAAGGAAGTTAGTTGGGTCCACAATATGTCACCTTCGCTTAGAAATCTAACAGGTTCAGAATTAGCAGGTGCTGTTCAGCGTTACGGTATTTTGAAAGTTTCTCAAAAATATACCAAAGACGCCCTAAAAATTGATCTTGAAAATTTTCATGATCATGCTTACCTTATGGTTCGTTTAAATCAAAACGAGGTTAAGAAGGTAAAAGATGGTAAGGTTACGCATTTAACGGGTGACCTTTACCTATTGGAGGCTACAAATAAGTCAGTCACCATTACATTAAAATAAGGCAAAATAGGGGAAAATACCGATGAAGATGTGTTTAATTCTTGAAGGGTCCTATCCGTATGTTCACGGTGGTGTCTCTACTTGGATGCATCAATATATTACAGAAATGAAAGAGCATGAATTTGTTCTTTGGGTTGTGGGGGCAACGCATAAGCAAAAGGGGAAGTTTGTTTATGAACTTCCTGAAAATGTCGTAGAAGTACACGAAGTCTTTTTGGACTATGTTGTGCCAGATAAAGAAGACATAGAGCCATATCAGTTTACAGATGAGGAAAAACAAGCGCTTAAGGATATGGTTTTTTGCCAACAACCTGATTGGAAAGTCTTGTTTAAACTGTTACAAGATGGTAAGGTCGTTCCTAATGATCTCTTGAGTAGTGAGGCCTTTTTTCAGGTCTTAAAGGATCTTTGTAGTGAGCGCTACACACAGCTATCTTTTTCAGATGTTTTTCACACTATCCGTTCTATGCTGTTTCCACTTTTAAATATTTTATCCTGTCCACCTCCTGAAGCAGATGTTTACCACTCAATCTCTACAGGTTATGGTGGTATTCTTGCAACTTTGGGAAGTTTGACCTATGACAAACCTCTCTTCTTAACTGAACACGGGATTTATACGCGTGAACGAAGAAGAGTTGCTTCGTGCCAAGTGGGTTTTCCACCTACAATGCGCCATCAGTGGGTAAGATTCTTCTATATGTTGTCTGATGCGATTTATCAAAATGCTGAAAAATTTACCAGCCTCTTTACGAAGGCCAAGGAAATTCAGATTGAGATGGGTTGTGATCCAGAGAAATGTCAGGTTATCTCAAACGGGATTGACTATGATGCTTTTTTCTCAAATTCCTTTGAAAGAACCGGATGGTTGGATTGATATCGGAGCTGTGGTTCGTTTGGCTCCAATCAAGGACATTAAAACCATGTTATATTCTTTCTACGAATTGGCTCAGCAGGTGCCAAACGTTCGTTTGCATATCATGGGTGGAATAGATGACCAAGAATATGCAGATGAGTGTTTTAGTTTGGCCGATAAGATGGATTTGGGAGATCGTCTTCTATTCACTGGTCGGGTTAATATTCGAGAATATATGAAGAAAATTGATTTTACGCTTTTGACCAGTCTTTCTGAGGGTTTGCCACTTTCTGTTTTGGAATCAATGGCGGCTAGTCGTCCTTGTGTAACAACAGATGTCGGATGTTGTCGAGAATTGCTAGAAGGTCGTGAGGATGACAATTTAGGGATTGCAGGATTTTGTGCACCACCTACTTGTACAGGGCCTCTTGCAGAAGCTATGAAGAAGATGGCGATTAATGATGAAAGACGGCTTGAAATGGGTGAAATTGCGCGTAAGCGTGTTGAAGCGATATATCAATATCCGCAAATGATCGGTCAGTACCGACGCTTATATGAGGAGGTGACTGTTTAATGGCCGGTATTGGATTTGAATTACGTAAAATTTACAACGAGGATAGCCTTTTTTCAAAACAAAAGCCTACGCTATGCTGGAATTGTGTATACCGGTCCTATGCTTTGGGGATTTTACTTACAGCTGGTGTTGTTGTTCTGACAATGGTAGGGGGAATCAGTGAAAATGAGCGTGACTATATTCTTTCGAACTGGACTTACGCTATCATCTTTTCTCTCGTGATTACCAGTCTTTTCTCGTTGGTGGTAACCCGCTTTGTTGCGGATATGCTCTACGAGAAGAAATTTGAGACTATTATTCCTTCATTTTATGCGTCGAGTGCCTTGATGCTTATGATTGGGACACCACTATATGCGCTCTATCTAGCCTTGGCTAGCCGAAGCTTAGCAGAAGTAGCTATGGGAGTTTTGCTCTTTGGTGAGCTTTGTCTCGTTTGGAATGTCATTACCTATTTGACAGCGATTAAATCCTATAAAGAAATTATCAAAGGTTTCTTTTTAGCGATTGGTGTGACGATTGTCTCTGGGTTACTTAGTATTTTCCTACATCAAAAGTATGGTATATTCCTAAGTATTTGTTTGGGATACGGTGGAATGATGTTTTGGATGGTTCGTCTGATCCATGATTATTTCCCATCTAATCTTAAAATGTCCTTTGAGTTTTTGAAATGGTTTGATCAATTTTCTGATCTTGCCAAGACTGGACTTTACATGTTGGTGGCCCTCCTTGCTCATATTGTTATTAACTGGTTTGGGCCAATTAGTAAGAGTTTTGATGGCTTCTTCCGTACAGCACCAGTCTACGATGTGCCGGCCATGTTAGCCTACTTAACGACTTTAGTATCAACACTTAATTTCGTTATGTCTGTCGAGGTTTCCTTCTATCCGCATTTCCGACGTTATTTTAAGCTCTACAATGAAGAGGGAAGTCTTTCGGATATTCAGGAAGCTGAAACTCAAATGTTGAATGTCATGAGTAATGAACTCAAATATGTTTTTTGGAAACAATTGCTAGCGACAATTTTCATCATGTTCTTCGGAAGCGTGGTTTTGACTTACTTACCAATTGGTTTTAACAATCAAATGCATGGTTACTTCTTAACGCTATGTCTAGCTTATGGTCTCTATGCTGTAGGTAATGTGAATATCTTGCTCTTGATGTATTTTGCAGATTATAAGGGTGCCAAGAAGCTTGCCAAACACTTTGCCATTCTGACAGTAGTTTTGAGTTTTGGTTCTCAGTTCTTGGACTCAGCCTTCCTAGGCTATGCCTTCCTGATTTCTTCTTTAGTTCTTTTCATCGAAAGTGGTCAGGAAATCGATAAATACACAAGTAATCTTCAGTATCATTTCTTAGGAAGCCAAACCATGGTATCTAAGAAAGACGTGGGCTATTTTGAAAAATGGACTGAGCGTTTAGAAAATATACAAAAGAGGTGGGGGAAATGAATAGGAAAAAGAGTTTAGCAGCGGTTTTGTTGCTCTGTACGGTATTTGGTTTTACAGCATGTGGAACCAAGGAACAGACAAAAAAACGGTGTGACAACTAAAAAAGTAGATAAACAAGCGGCCACTAATATCTCTAATGTACACTTAAGAGACAAAAAGAGTCTCTATGATAAAGATCATACCAAGGTACCGACCATGTACCTGACTGTACGTCGAGGAGATGCTACAGAAAATCAAAATCACTCATGGTCTGAGGTCAACCAATATTCTGTTGGAGATTATCAGAAGATGGGTGTTAAACGATACCAAGTAGCAGGTCTTCTTCAAGTTGGTAATGAGGACGGTCCTGTGTCTGGTGAGTTGGAGTTATGACCAGGACGTTGCCAAACGCCAGTGTTCAGATTCGTGGGGAAAGTTCAAGTAAGAACGCAAAAGAACTATAAAATCAAGATTAAAAAGAACAAGAGCGAGTGGAACGGCCAACGTACCATTAACCTTAACAAACACCAGACTGAAGCCCTTCGCTTTAGAAATAAGTTGTCCTATGACCTAATGGAAGAAATTCCTCAACTCATGGGTGCTAGAACGAGTTTTGTTCACCTCTACGTTAAGGACGAAACCTCTGACAATCCATCAGGTAAATTTGAGGATTATGGTCTCTACACGCAAGTCGAACAGATTAACAAAAACTATCTGAAAGATCATGGTCTGGATGAAAATGCCAACCTTTATAAACCAAACTTCTTCGAATTCTTCCACTATGAAGATACGATTGTTAAAGAAGAAGATCCTAAATTCGACAAGGATAAATTCGAGAAACTTTTGGAAATCAAAGGTAGCCATGATCACACAAAACTCATCGATTTTCTAACCAAGCTCAATGATCCATCGGTGAAGGTTGAAACCATCATGGACAAGTATGTAGATTCTGAGAATATTCAATATTGGATGGCCTTCCAGATGTTACTTGGTAACGATGATACACAAAGCCGTAACATGTATCTCTATAGCCCACAAAACTCAACCAAATGGTACATCATTCCTTGGGATAACGATAGTATCTTGATGAAGAATGAACGTCGTTTGGTAAGTAAGGACAGCAACCAAGCCAATAGCTGGGAAGTCGGTGTCAGCAACTATTGGGGTAACCAACTTTTCCAACGCTTGCTCAAATCAAAAGAGTTGGGGCAATGATGATTTTATCGCCTACATTGAACTTGGTGGCTTAGGACACTGGGGCGAGTGGCATGTTCACTCAGATGCTGGCATTCGCCAATTGCCACGAAAAGAAGTTCGTAACGACTATATCGCACCGTTTCAACCAGCTTTTCCTAAAGCAAAGATTCTTATGAGAAGACCTTTTGATACAGGTTTGGAAGGTGATTTTGGAATCTACAATGATGTCTTTGGAGACAAATCAGCAACTAAAACCTGGTTAAATTGGATTCAAAATGGTGGATCATACGATCAAACCCAAGAGCAAGCCGCCTTGAAAGCCATGCCTAATGCTTGGGAAAAGACGCCAATTGGTGGTGAAATGACAAGTTCACAGTCTATGTCTACTTTACTTGGTAAATAACTTAGACGAGCTTACAGAAGAAGCTAAGGCAGCTCATTTGACCTTCTTGGGGCCAAAGGTTGCTGAAGATATCGGTGATGGGCAAGCTGCTTATAGGGAGCTTTTGATGAATATGGGCTACCGCCTCTGGGTATCAGGTTTGACAATTTCCAAAGGAGAAGGCAAGGTTGATATTACACTTAATTTGGAAAATTCTGGGGTGCCCTTTTATATGGGGATTAGCCTGTGGTATAATACTTGTGTAATGCTAATGGAAAGGGTTTTTCAAGCCCAACAACTTGAGTGTCGTTTGTCTGAATTGCTTCCAGATCAAACAACTGAACTTAAGGCAAGTTTCGCCTATTCCAAAGATCAGAACTATCAAGTGAAGCTAGGAATTCTATCTCCAACGACACAAGTGCCTTCTGTTCATTTTGCCATGAAAGGTTTCGAAGGAGAAGTTATGCCTAAATTAGCAACGATTCAAAAGGATCAAAAAGGCACTGACAAGTAAGAAAGGAATAATAAATGTCTATTTTAATTACAGGAGGAGCTGGCTATATCGGTAGCCACACAACCGTCGAACTCCTTAATGCAGGTTTCGATGTAGTCTTAGCTGACGACTTTTCAAATAGTTCGCCAGCGGTACTTGAACGTTTGGAAAAGATTACGGGTAAAAAGTTTCCATTTTATCAAGGTTCCATTTTAGATACTGATTTTTTGGATAAGGTTTTTACAAATGAAGATATTGAGTTAGTTATTCACTTTGCAGCCTTTAAAGCAGTGGGTGAATCTGTTCAAAAACCTTTGAAATATTATAAGAACAACATCAGTGGTACCATTACTCTCCTTGAAAAAATGAAGGAATACGATGTGAAAAACATTGTCTTCAGTTCAAGTGCAACAGTTTACGGTACCAATAATCCTTCCCCAATGACCGAAGATATGCCAACGTCAGCGATTAATCCATACGGTTATACAAAGTTGATGATGGAACGAATTCTTACAGACGTAGCTGCCTCAGACTCTTCATGGTCTGTCACAAATCTTCGTTATTTCAATCCTATCGGAGCTCATGAGAGTGGTTTGATTGGTGAATTGCCAAACGTTATTCCAAACAATCTTATGCCATATATTACACAAGTTGCTATCGGTAAACTTCCTGAGCTTAATGTCTTTGGTGATGATTATCCGACTCCGGATGGTACAGGTGTCCGTGACTACATTCACGTTCTTGACTTGGCATCAGGTCACTTGGCTGCCGTCAAATATAATTTGAGCCACAAAGGTGCTGAGATTTTCAACTTGGGTACTGGACACGGTTATAGTGTTTTGGATCTCGTTAAGACATTCGAAGCTGAAAATAAGGTTGCTATCCCTTACCGTATTCAAGGGCGTCGCGCTGGTGATATTGCGACTTGCTATGCGTCTCCTGAAAAGGCCAAAGAAGTTCTCGGCTGGGAAGCTAAGAAGACCTTGAAAGATATGGTCAGAGATTCTTGGCGTTGGCAAACAACAAACCCAAATGGTTATGAAGACTAAACTTAGTCTAGGAAATCATAGCCTATAGAGAGTAGGACAAGCACTAGATTTTTTTAAGCAACCCTAATCTAGTCGCCTCAGAAATAAAGAGAAGAGGTGTGAAAACAGTCACTAAATGATTATAGGTTTAGAACTGTCTCACCCTCTTTTTATGTTTTAGACTAGCTTTCTATGGTATAATGAAATCATGACTATTATTAATCAATTCGTCACTTTGACGAGTCACCTAGTATTTATTGGATTGAGCTACCATATGCTGATTAGCCTCTTTGATTGGGCAAAATTGATCAAAAATCCTATCGAGAATACTGGTAAGTTGAAACTTTTCTTGCTTTTTATTAGCATTGCCTTAGGCTATCTTGTCAGCTCCTTTATTCTGTCAGTTTTAGCTTTTGGACAGAATATGGCTAGCTCGATTTCTTAAATTAGTGATTTTAATTGGGTTTTGATATAATACAAAAAAATACGAAATTAATCCTTGAAAGGAATCCTTATGGATAAAATTATTGTGAAGGGTGGCAACACTCGATTAAGTGGTGAGGTTGTCATTGAAGGTGCTAAAAACGCTGTCCTCCCTTTGTTGGCGGCGACTATCTTGGCCTCGGAAGGTCAGACAACCTTGCTAATGTTCCAATCTTGTCAGATGTTTACACGATGAATAATGTTGTTCGTGGCTTAGGATGTTGCTGTAGACTTTGACGAGGAAAACAATACCGTTGTTGTTGATGCTAGTGGAGAAATTCTAGATCAAGCACCATATGAGTATGTTAGTAAGATGCGTGCATCAATCGTAGTACTTGGTCCTATTCTTGCTCGTATTGGTCATGCTAAGGTCTCAATGCCTGGCGGTTGTACGATTGGTAGTCGTCCTATTGACCTCCACCTCAAAGGTTTGGAAGCAATGGGTGCTAAAATTACCCAAGTTGGTGGTGATATTACTGCGACGGTAGAAAAACCTTAAAGGTGCAACTATTTATATGGACTTCCCATCAGTTGGTGCCACTCAAAACCTTATGATGGCAGCAACTTTGGCTGATGGTGTTACAACCATTGAAAATGCTGCGCGTGAACCAGAAATCGTTGACTTGGCTATTCTTCTAACGATGGGAGCAAACTGTCAAAAGGTGCTGGAACTGAAAAATCGTGATTAAAGGTGTTAAAGCTCTCCATGGTACTACAACATGCAGTTGTTCAGGACCGTATTGAAGCAGGTACTTTTTTATGGTAGCAGCAGCCATGACTTCTGGCAATGTTCTATTAAAGATGCTATCTGGGAACATAACCGTCCTTTGATTTCTAAATTCATTGGAAATGGTGTCGACGTTAAGGAAGAGGACAGAGGCATTCGTGTTAAATCTGATGTTTCTCAATTGAAACCTTGTAGCTGTTAAACCCTACCTCACCCATTTCCCAACTGACATGCAGGCTCAATTTACAGCTCTTATGGCAGTTGTGAAAGGTAAATCAAGCATAAGTGAAACAGTCTTCGAGAATCGTTTCCAACATTTAGAGGAAATGCGTCGTATGGGACTTCATTCAGGAAATTCTTCGTGATACGGCTATGATTCACGGTGGTTTGCCACTCAAGGTGCTCGAGTTATGTCTACTGACCTTCGAGCTCTGCAGCCCTTATCCTCACAGGATGGTTGCTGAAGGAACAACAACTGTTGGGAAATTGACACACTGGATCGTGGTTACTATCAATTCCATGAGAAACTAGCTAAACTAGGAGCCCAAATTTCACGTGTAAGTGAGGCATAGTATGGAAACTGGTAAAGGCTATGTTTTTCGTCAATTATTACTTGTTTTGATTGTATGTTTAATTAGCCTTGCTTCTCTAGCTATCGGTTTAATGATTGGCTATTCCGTATTGGGTGAAGGCAAGGATCCTATTAGCATCTTAAAACCAGAATCCTGGCAGGCAATTATTGCTAAATTTACAGGAAAATAAGAGGGAGTGGGCAGTCGTACCACTCCTTTCGTCATGACATTTATATCAAAGAAAGAGAACAATGGCAAAAAGAAAGACATCTTTGACAAATAAACAGAAACGTCAGTTAGTCACATTAATAATAGCAGCTTTGATAGCTGTTTTAGGTTACCTAGGAACCAGTAACAAGCTCTCGCCTGATAATCCTATCAGACAAGTAGCAAGCCTAGTTTCAGGGAAATCTAACAAATCCATTAAATCTAATGGTTCAACAAATAGTCAGTCTACACCCACAAGAGCAGCTTGCTTGAGACAGTAATGACTAGTTCAGTCAAAAGCCAACTGGTAATTCCTTAGAATGGAATGGAGCTGGGGCCTACATTTATTATTAATAGAAATAAGACGAATCTAAAATGCTAAGGTATCAAGCCAACCCTATGCTAATAACCAAGTTAAAACCGTTCAAGGACAAACGGTTCCTACAGTTGCGAATGCCTTGTTAAGTAAAGCGACTAGACAGTACAAAAATCGTCAAGAAACAGGGAATGGTTCAACCTCTTGGACACCAGCTGGATGGCAAGGTATTCAAAATTTATCAGGAGTATAGCCATGCCGTAGATAGAGGCCATTTGCTAGGTTATGCGCTAGTAGGTGGCCTCAAAGGATTTGATGCCTCGACTTCAAATCCAGAATATTGCTGTTCAAACTGCTTGGGCAAATCAAGCATATAGCGATAGTTCCACAGGCCAAAACTATTATGAAAGCCTAGTACGAAAAGCTCTGATAAAACAAACGTGTTCGTTATCGTGTGACCCTGATTTATGAAGGAGAGAATCTCATTCCATCAGGAACAACATCTTGAAGCCAAGTCAGCAGATGGCTCGCTTGAGTTCAATGTCTTCGTTCCAAATGTCCAAAAGGGAATTACCCTAGATTATTATTCAGGGAAAGTAACGGTGAATTAAAACGACTCGAGTGGAGTCGTTTTAGTATCAGACAAATAAAACCACCCCAAGGTGAGTTTTTTATTCACTAGCTTGCCCCATTGTTTAGAGAGGTAGCGAGAGTAGCTAGAGATGGCAAAGTTAACCACGAAATAAGCTAAAAAGCCACAATACCGTATAAGGTAAAGATTTGACTAGGTTCGTAGTAACCACCCATCAAAATCTGACTCTTACCAAACAATTTTGTAAGGCGATAACAGAGTAAAGGAAAGAAGTATCCTTGATAACTGTTACGAATTGAGAAATGATAGATGGCAACATCTTACGAATAGCTTGTGGGAAGATAATGTAAATAAAGATTTGTTTGTTGTTAAATCCTTGAGACAAGCCGGCTTCCGTTTGTCCATGGGTCGATAGAGTTAAGTCCTCCACGAATGATTTCCGCCAAGGCAGCTGATGTGAAGACCGTGAACGAGGTAATACCTGCCGCTGTAGACTTGAGTTGGAAGACCAAGAAGATAATGAAAATCCAAAGCAAGTTAGGAACGTTACGAACGAACTCAACGTAGATAGAAGCGATCCAACGAAGGATAGGATTCTTTCCGTTACGCATCACCGCCAGAATAGTTCCGAACAGGGTAGACAGCACGATGATGAAGAAAGACAAGTAAAGGGTCGTCCACATCCCTTGTGCCAAGAATTTAAGGTTAGTAGCTGATAAAACTTCTGACATAGTGGACCTCCTTAGTAAGCTTTCTTATTTTCTTCTTTACGACGCCCATGTGGCTAGAGAACACATGATAAAGTAGAGGAAGGCAGCCCCAGCAAAGGCCGGCACATAGTTAGTGGTATCATAAGCCGCCTTAGCCGTGAACATGATATCTGCTCCAGAAATGATGGCAACTGTAGAAGTATTCTTAATCAAGTTAACCACTTGGTTGGTCAATGGTGGCAAGATAGTACGCACGGCTTGAGGCAAGATGATGATACGCATGGTATCAGCGTAGGTGAATCCTTGAGACAAAGCCGCTTCGGTTTGGCCTTTAGGAACCGCCTCGATACCTGTACGAATAATTTCAGAGATATAGGCTCCTGTGTAGACACCCACACAAAGGATAGCCGTCAATGAAATTGGAATCATGACATGACCATCAGTCAAGATTGAAATGCCATAAAAGACAACTACGAATTGTACTAGCAAAGGGGTATTTTGGAAGATTTCGACATAAACACGTGAAATACCACGAAGTACCTTGTTGCGAGTCGAACTCATAGCACCAAAAATCAATCCAAGTAGAAGTGCTACAATCAAGGCACCAATAGAAATGCCAAGGGTGTAAAAGAAACCTTTGGCAAATTGGCCAAAGTTAGCAAAGAAAGCAGCCCAACGTTCGAGAGCGAAAGGACTAACCGTTTCAGTTAAAAGATACATAAATTCAGGACTCCTTTCTATTTATTTTCAGCCTTAGCAGGTTTCAAATTATATTTATCGTAGAGTTTTTGAAGACTTACATCTTTTTGCCATTTAGCTATCAAATCGTTGGTATAGTCAATCAACTCTTGGTTAGACTTGCTTGAAGCAATACCGTATTCTTGTGTTTTGAAACCTTCTTTTAAGGTTTTAGTTTTCTTACTTTCATATCCAGAGAGGATAGATTTATCCACTGAGAAAGCATCCACACGGTGGGCGTAAAGAGATACAGCCAATTCCGGGTAAGAACCAAGTTGAACGTAGTTGAACTTAAGATTATGGGCTGAGGCATATTCTTGCAAGGCGGCTTTAGTTGATGCCCCTTGAGCAACCCCGATAGTCTTACCATTCAAATCTGAGATTTTGTTAATCCCTGAATCCTTAAGAACTAAGAAACCGATTTGGTCATGGTAGTAAGGATTTGAGATGGCATAAGAAGCCTTACGTTCATCATTGATAGTATAAGTACCGATAAGTAAGTCAATAGTACCGTTATCCATAAGAGGTTCACGGGTTTGTGTCGTTACTGGAATGTAATTCACTTTTACTTTCAACTCATCAGCAATCTTTTTAGCAAGGTCAACTTCCATACCTTCGTATCTATTAGTCTTTGCAGAATAGTAACCAAAGTTAGGAACGTCTTGCTTCACACCGACATTGAGTGTTCCTCGATTAACGATCTTTTGGACGGCCTTACTATCTAGGAGTTTGCATCTTCTGCCTCAGTTTTGTGAATTGTATCAGAAAAACAGTAGCAATCACCAAGCTTACGGCTGTTAGGTAACGTAAGATTTTTGAAAATCATAGGCCACCTCCTTAGGCATCCACTGAGACTTTATCAGAGGTGGTTGATAATATTAGAGAGGAACTTAGCTGCACGAGGTTCAGTTGGATTGTCGAAGAAGCCATCGACATCCGTAGTGTCTACAAGGACCTGACCTTCAGCCATGAAAAAATGATACGGTCAGCCACACTGCGGGCAAAGCCCATTTCGTGGGTAACGACAACCATGTTCATACCACCTTTGGCAAGTTTTTGCATAACAGCAAGAACATCACCGATAGCCTCTGGGTCAAGAGCTGATGTCGGTTCGTCAAAAAGCAAAAGTTCAGGTTTCATGGCAAGACCACGAGCGATGGCGACACGTTGTTTTTGCCCACCAGAAAGCATACTAGGATAAGAATCTTTCTTGTCCCACATGTTAACGTAGCGAAGGAATTTTTCAGCAGTCTTTTCGGCGTCTGCCTTACTGATTCCAAGAACCTTGATTGGTGCCAAGGTTACATTTTCAAGAACGGTTTTGTGAGGGTAGAGGTTGAAGTGTTGGAAGACCATACCTACTTCCTTACGCAATTCTACCAAGTCCTTAGCAGATGCCTCAGTAACATTATGTCCGTTAACGATCAGGGTACCCTCGTCGATTGGTTCCAAAGCATTGATAGTACGGATAAGGGTTGATTTCCCAGAACCAGAAGGTCCCAAGAGAACCACAACTTGTCCTTTTTCAATTTCTAGATTGATATCACGAAGTGCATGATAATCTCCGTAATATTTATTGACATTTTTAAATTCGATAAGTGCCATAAGAGCCTCTATAATGGATTTGCTTGTTAGATTTTCTAACATGTTCATAATTTTAGTTTAGCATAAGATGAGTTTAAAGTCAAAAATACGAATATTTTTGCGAAATGCTCGGTTTTTATGATATGGTTAACCAATTTTACGATATAGATATAGAAAAAAATCGGCATTAGGATGAGTACTGCCTTCACTAGCTTGTTACCATTGTTTGCTGGGGTAACGAGAGTTGTTAGAGGTGGTAAAGTTAAGTACGAAACAAGTTAAAACGATGGTTAATTTCATATTTTGTAACTAAATGTACTAGAACTATTTATTCTACTGTAGGTGTTGTAAAAGTCAGAAATATTTAGTCTAAGGAAGGTTGGTGATTGCTCATTAATAAAAATGTAAAGAAAGCTTATATATCAGCCACAAAGGCATACTCGAAACTTGGTCCTTGACCTATTTTTTGGTATAATATGTTTGATATGTAAAGTTTTTGGCTTTACTAAATTGAATGACTTAAGGAAACCGATGAGGTGTTTATATGAAAAAAATTCTAGTTGTTGATGATGAAAGACCGATTTCGGATATCATCAAGTTTAATCTAACTAAAGAAGGTTATGAAGTGGTTACAGCCTTTGATGGTCGTGAAGCTTTGGAGCAGTTTGAAGCTGAAAAACCAGACTTGGTCATCCTGGACTTGATGTTGCCTGAACTGGATGGTTTAGGAAGTTGCTAAGGAAATTCGTAAAACGAGCCACACACCGATTATCATGCTTTCAGCTAAAGATAGTGAGTTTGATAAGGTTATCGGATTAGAAATTGGGGCAGACGACTATGTGACTAAGCCATTTTCTAACCGTGAATTGTTGGCACGTATTAAAGCCCACTTGCGTCGTACAGAAACGATTGAAACCGCAGTAGAAGAGAGCTCTAACTCTGGCAAACAAGAAATTTCAATTGGTGAGTTGGTTATTGTTCCGGATGCCTTTGTTGCTAAAAAACGTGGAAACGAAGTTGAGTTGACCCACCGTGAATTTGAGTTACTCTTCCACTTGGCAACTCATATGGGACAAGTTATGACGCGTGAACATTTGCTTGAAACCGTTTGGGGCTATGACTATTTTGGGGATGTTCGTACTGTGGACGTAACGATTCGTCGTCTGCGTGAAAAAATTGAAGATACACCTAGCCGTCCTGAATATATCTTGACGCGTCGTGGTGTTGGTTATTATTGAAGAATTATGACTAGTATTGGCTTAAACATTACAAGCTTTGAACTAGCCTTACTCTTTACGCTCCTCTTTGTTGCTTTCTATTTCATTTTTCTAGCTTATCGTGATTATCAACAGGTCAAAAATATCCGAAAGTTGACTAAGAGAGTCAAATCCCTTATGGCAGGTAATTATAATGAAAAATTACGCATAAAGGGAGATTCAGAGCTTTTAGAGCTAGCTAATAGCTTGAATGATTTGTCGGACGTCTTTCGTTTGACACATGAAAATCTAATCCAGGAAAAAAACCGCTTATCATCTGTTCTTTCGTACATGAGTGACGGGGTTATTGCGACCAATCGCCTTGGTCAGATTACTATGATTAATAGTACTGCCCAACGCTTGTTGAATTTAGATCGCGAAACTGCGACTCAGATGTCTATTTTGGATATATTAGATGGTGAGAATCCCTATACCTATAGTGAATTGTTGTCTAAGACACCCGAAATCCATCTGTCGCGTCGAGATGCTAACGATGAATTTGTGACGCTACGTGTTAATTTTGCATTAATTCGTAAGGAATCTGGTTTTATTTCAGGTCTGGTAGCCGTTCTTCATGATGCCACTGAGCAGGAAAAAGAAGAGCGCGAACGCCGTCTCTTCGTATCAAATGTTAGTCACGAATTGCGGACGCCTTTAACTTCTGTGAAATCCTATCTTGAGGCACTTGATGATGGAGCTCTCGATGAAGAGATTGCTCCTAACTTTATCAAAGTTTCTTTGGATGAGACCAACCGTATGATGCGTATGATTTCTGACCTCTTGGCATTATCTCGAATTGACAATAAAAGCACACAGCTTAATGTTGAAATGACAAACTTTACAGCCTTTATGACCTATATCTTGAATCGTTTTGATCAGATTAAGAGTCAAGAAACCAATACAGGTAAAACTTACGAAATCATTCGCGATTATCCTGTAAACTCAATTTGGGTGGAGATTGATACAGATAAGATGACCCAGGTCATAGATAATATTCTTAATAATGCCATCAAGTATTCGCCTGATGGTGGTAAGATTACAGTGTCTATGAAGACAACTGATTCGCAGTTGATTGTTTCTATTTCTGACCAAGGTTTGGGTATTCCTAAGAAAGATTTGCCTTTGATTTTCGACCGTTTTTACCGTGTTGATAAGGCAAGAAGTCGTGCCCAGGGTGGAACAGGACTTGGCTTGTCCATTGCAAAAGAAATTATTAAACAACATAAGGGCTTTATTTGGGCTAAGAGTGAGTATGGTAAGGGTTCAACTTTTACAATTGTGCTTCCATATGACAAGGACGCCATGATGGTTGATGAATGGGAGATGTAGTAAAAATGACCTCAGATTTAGGGTTTAAATATAGTATTTTGGCTTCAGGGTCAACCGGAATTCCTTTATTTGGAAACCCAGAAAGAAGATTCTAGTGGATGCTGGTTTATCAGGAAAAAATTACAAGTTTGCTAGCGGAGATTGACTGATCCGTGATCTTGATGCTATCTTAGTAACACATGAACACAAGGACCATATCCATGGTGTAGGTGTTTTAGCTCGTAAATACGGCATGGATATATACGCCAATGAGAAAACCTGGCAAATTATGGATAGTAAGAATATGCTAGGTAAGGTTGATAATAGTCAGAAACATATTTTTTCTCGCGGTAAGCTTCTAACCTTTGGTGATATCGACATTGAATCTTTCGGAGTTAGTCATGATGCCATTGATCCACAATTTTACCGCTTTATGAAAGACGGAAAGAGCTTTGTCATGTTGACGGATACAGGCTATGTTTCAGACCGTATGGCTGGTCTTATTGAAAATGCTGATGGCTATCTGATTGAATCTAATCATGATATTGAAATCTTGAGAGCAGGTTCTTATCCTTGGTCAACCAAGCAACGTATCCTCTCTGATCAGGGTCACTTGTGTAATGAGGATGGAGCCGATGCTATGATTCGTACCATCGGTAATAAAACTAAAAAGATTTATCTGGGTCACCTTTCTAAAGAAAATAATATCAAGGAATTGGCCTACATGACGATGGAAAATCAGTTGGCTCGCGCTGACTTTGGTGTTGGAACTGACTTTAAGATTTTTGGTACCTCACCAGATACGGCGACTCCCACTAACAGATATTTAGAACAATAGCAGAAGAGCTGCACTAATAGTTTAGTGTGGCTTTTTAAAAGGATAGTATATGTGAAAATAATGTATCTCTCGCTAGGGATGGTGTCGCTTGGTTTGGGAATTCTTGGAATTCCTCTACCTATCTTACCCACAACACCTTTTTCTACTTTTAGCCATTGCTTGCTTTGCTAGAAGTTCCAAACGTTTTGAGAAATGGTTATATAATACCAAACTTTACCAAACTTATGTAGCCGATTTTCGAGAAACAAAATCGATTGCCAAAGAACGAAAGAAAAAATCATTATCCATCCAAATCTATGTTTTGATGGGAATATCGATAGTTTTCGCGCCTATTATTTGGGTGAAAATTGTGCTCTTTTTCCTAACGCTCTTTATCACTTATTGCTTGTTTAAGGTTATTCCTGATAAAGACGGATAAAAGATAAAAAATGAGGCTTCCAAAAGGAAGTCTCATTTTAACTACTATCCATTAATGTTTGCTGCGTAATTTTTTACGGACTTTATAGGCAAAGTTGGCTAGGCCATAGAATGGGCTAACAGGAAGGTTGAATTCCCCAATGAATTGTTCAATGCGTGGGTTAAATTTTGACTTGAAATTGTACAAGCCGCCATCTAGAGAATTTTCAATTCCTCCCATGTTTTGCCACTCGGCACCGCGTTCGAAAGCGTGATTCGCAGTTTCAAACCATGTCAAAATGGCAGGTTGGTAACGACGATAGTCTTCGTCCATTCCCGCATATATATTCTCAGCTGTATTTCCAAATTCCAGAACTAAGGTACCTGAGAGTGGAACAATCTTGTTACCAGCATCAACCTTTTCTTGAAGGAAGGCGATTTCTTCTGAAAGTCTCTTGTACTCTTGTTTATTGTTCTCAATTTTTGGTTTGGTTTTTTCTGTAAACTTGGCAGCGTCGGCAATATTCTTTTCAAGTTGTTTATTAAGATCTTTGAGGCGAGCTGGCAAATCTAGTGTTGAGAGTGTAATGTAAGAAGATTCTGGGTAAGTAGTTAACAACTTTTCATAGTAATCAATCCCACGAAGATGAATGTTCTTACGAGCCTCTGTTTTTTTCATCAGATCTGCAAATTGGTCTAGCAGCTCAGTACCACCAAATTGAACTGAAATGCCTTTGTTTCGAGCAGTGCGAATAGCTTGCTTAGTACTCTTAGATAGCTGTTCCTCAGTAAAATCTTCCTTATAAATATTTGCCTGGAAGCGTGGTTGAATATTTTCAGCCATATCTTCGGTGAGGCCAGTCCATTCAACGCCCAGAGCTTGGATATCTTTGGCAATTGACAAAGTATCTTCATTGATGTTAACTTCTTGAGAAATCAAATTTTTAGTGACAAAGAGACTTGGATCAAATTTAACAAAGAGAGCACGTTTTGTTTTGGCATATTTTTTAAGTGAAGTTATGACAAAAGCTAACAACTCTTTATCCTGGTAGTCCATGATAGGACCGCGTGGAATGTAAATCATAGAGAATCCAAGAGGTAGTGGTTGAATAAGAACACTAGCGACGGCAACAAGTTTGTCATCTTGATAGAAACCTAGACGATCATTGCCCCAACTATCCTTGATTTTTGCCCATGAGCTACTTTGTAATAAGTTGGTTTGAGGACTATCAATAACAAAGCGGTCATGCTCAGAAGTGCTGATTCCAATTTTATAGGTAAACATATTAGTCTAGAACCCACTTTCTAATAGCGTAAGCGACACCGGATTCATCATTTGATTTTGTGATGTGTTTCGCAATTTTCTTCATTTCTGGATTTCCATTTTCCATAACGACAGGAGAACCGACGACCTCCAGCATGGCACGGTCATTTTCTTCGTCTCCAATAGCCATTGTTTCTTCTTTAGTGAGACTAAGTTTTTCAGCAAGGTGTGTAACCGCGATCCCTTTGTTGGCTGTTTTCTTGAGAATTTCTAGGTAAAATGGCGTTGATTTTACGATTGTAAAGCGATCATAAAATTCCTGTGGAAGTTTGGCAATGGCTGCATCAAGAATTTCAGGTTCGTCAATATACATGGCCTTAACAAACTCCTTGTCAGCCACCTCTTCAGGTGTACGATAGTAAATCGGCATATGAACAAGGGTAGACTCATGAACAGTGTAGCGACCAATGTTTCGATTACTTGTGTAGATACCATCTTTAGTAATGGCGTGAGAATGAACACCAAGCTTGTTAGCCAAAACCTCAATATCAAGGTAGTCTTCGTATGAGAAGCGTCTCGCGAATCAATTCATTACCAGTAGAAGTCTCTTGAACGAGCCCTCCGTTAAAGGTGATGACATAGTCGCCATCTTGGTTAAGATTAAGTTCCTCAAGAAGTGGAAGTACGCCAGGAATAGGACGGCCAGTCGCAATAACGACCTTTACCCCAGCAGCCTTGGCATCTTGAATCGCTTGAAAGACTTCAGGTGTAACTTGACGTTGGCTATTTAAAAGCGTTCCATCAATATCAACAGCAATAAGTTTAATAGACATAATAATTACCTGTTTCGTTTAGTTAATTTCCCTTCTATTTTACTAAAATTTAGCCGCTTTGTCATAGTTCTTCCTAAGAAAAATAATAGTGATGAGTCATCAGTAACAGATCAAAGCTCAATCTTAAAGAAAAACCACCTTAACTAAGAATTGCTCAAATGATTTTTAATTGGTAAAATAAGGTCAGACAAATAAAGGAGAGCTAAAATGATTCGAGCAACCAACCAATTGACGGAAAAAGAACGGAAGGATGCAAAAAACATTGATTGTCAGCTGCCAAGCCTAGGACCGAACCTATCGAGAACCTTATCTCTCCAATATGCTTAATTTCGATTTCAACACGCCAGCCTTTTTCTTTTATTATCAAAATGGAGGTTGCTTGGTTTATTAACGGTTTATGCGGATAATGAAGATGTTGAACTAAGCATCCTAGTTCATCCCAATAATCGTCGTTAGGGCATTGCGCGTGCCTTGTTTAAGAGTTTCGAAGAAGAAACGGCATCTTATCCTATTTAATCAGTGACTTTTCAGATAGAGCGTGTTTTTCTAAATCGTCATCCTAGTCTGGCAAGCCATTGGGGGGTGATTGAGGATGAAGAGACGGAAACTTGGCTAGGGAGAGGTAGATTACCATGTGCTCTGAATTCCCGTTTAGATGTTAAGGTGCTCTTAGCAGAACCCTCTTATCTTGAAGAAATTACTCAACATGACTGTTGAAAAAGTCTATTTCACCACCAAGCCTTTTCTGATGCGGAAGAAACTCTTGAGGTGACTCACAGATATATCGCTGAGGCCTTGAAAGATTCCGATAGCTTGCTTTACATCCTGCTCAAAGAAGGTAAAATCACTGGAGTTTGTACTGTCGATGTATCTGGGAATAGCAACTACCTCTACGGGCTTGCGATTGCTGAAGCTTATCGTGGACAGGGCTATGGAAGCTATCTGGTAAAATCAGTCGTTAACCAACTCATTGCGCAAAATGACGAGGCTTTTCAAATTGTAGTAGAAGATAGCAATATTGGAGCCAAACGTTTGTATGAAAATATCGGCTTTGTCAAACAAACCCAGGTGGTTTACTTGAAATAGAAATGGTAGACGCAATACTGATACTCTCTTTTAGTATAGAGTTGCTATTATCTTAAGTAGAAAAATAGTTTTAGAATAGAAGGAATACTTAATGGAAATTAAAATTAAAAACAAAATAAAAGTAGGCGATCAAACGGAGATTATCGAAGAAATCCACACTTGTGAGGTTATGGAAAAAGGAGATTATACCTATCTTGTTCACCATAATTCGGAGAAAGAAAAAGTGGTTATTAAGTTGAACAAGGAAGAGCTAGTGATGACACGCTTTTCTAATCCAAAATCCATTATGCGTTTTTCTGCTAAAGCACCTACCTTGCTCCAAATTCCGACACCGCTTGGTGTCCAGCATTTTCTGACAGATACTAGTCTATTTGCCCATGACCCAAATGGACAAACAGTTGATGTTCATTATCAATTGAAACATCCAGAAACAGAGGACGTTTTTGCTGATTATGAATTAGAAGTTTCTTGGTTTTAATTTTTGTAAAAATAGAATCATTTTGCTTGAAATAATGTTGAATTATGTTAGAATGTAAAGGAAAAATCAAGGGAGTAGCAGGCGACTGTAATCATGAGATTTGATTAACAGTTGCGATTATGTCGTCATTACGAAATTTTACATTTCCGGCATATTCTTAAACAGCGAGACTTGTTTTTTATTAAACAAGTCTCTTTTTGTATGATTTTTTATATGAAAAAGAGTCTTGTTAGCCATTTTTCCCTATATAGAAAGGAGGAGACTATTTTGTCGAAAGAACAAAGTAAAGCCTTGTTTTACACACAAGGAGAGGAAGAAGTCCTAAAAAACTTGGACACTTCTGTTGATGGTTTGTCTACTGCACAAGCCAAGGAACGTTTAGATGCCTATGGCTATAATGAGTTGGATGAAGGTGAAAAACGTAGCCTCTTATCAAAATTCATCGATCAGTTTAAAGATTTGATGATTATCATCTTGCTTGTCGCCGCCGCCCTTTCTGTTATTACAGAAGGCATGCATGGTTTGACGGATGCCTGCATTATTTTAGCCGTTGTTGTTTTGAATGCAGCCTTTGGTGTTTATCAAGAGGGGCAAGCAGAAGCGGCTATTGAAGCTCTTAAAAACATGTCAAGTCCAATGGCTCGTGTGCGCGTCGTGATGGTAATGTAGTTGAAATTGATTCACGTGAATTGGTTCCAGGAGACATTGTTTTGCTTGAAGCAGGTGATGTTGTTCCGGCAGATATGCGTTTGATCGAAGCTGCCTCACTTAAGATTGAAGAAGCAGCCCTTACAGGTGAATCCGTTCCAGTTGAAAAAGGACGTTACCGAGACAGTTGACGCAGAGGCGGGTATTGGTGACCGTGTAAATATGGGGTATCAAAACTCTAACGTTACTTACGGTCGTGGTACAGGGGTTGTAACCAATACTGGTATGTATACTGAGGTTGGTAAGATTGCTGATATGCTAGCTAATGCGGACGAATCACAAACGCCGTTGAAACAAAGCTTGGAGCAATTGTCTAAGACCTTGACTTATCTTATTATCGCTATTGCTTTGGTGACATTCTTGGTTAGTGTCTTTATTCGTGGCGAACAGCCCCTTGAAGGCTTGATGGTTGCTGTTGCTCTTGCCGTTGCAGCTATTCCTGAAGGATTGCCTGCCATTGTAACGATTCTCTTGTCACTTGGAACAACGACTCTTGCCAAACGCAATGCGATTGTTCGTAAATTGCCAGCTGTTGAAACCCTTGGTTCAACAGAAATTATCGCATCTGATAAGACTGGTACCTTAACCATGAACCAAATGACTGTTGAAAAAGGTCTATACAAACGGTCAATTGCAAAATGCTTCTACGGAACTTGGTGCTGACAATACAACCCTTCGTATTATGAACTTTGCCAATGATACAAAGGTGGATCCAGATGGTAAATTAATCGGAGACCCAACAGAAACAGCACTTGTACAGTTTGGTTTAGATCACAATTTTGATGTGCGTGACGTCTTGAAATCGGAGCCTCGTGTGGCAGAATTGCCATTTGACTCTGACCGTAAGCTCATGTCTACTATCCATAAGGAACCAGATGGTTCTTACTTTGTAGCCGTCAAGGGTGCACCTGACCAATTGATCAAGCGTGTTACTCGAATTGAAATCAATGGTGGAAGTTCGCCCAATTACGGATGAAGACAAACAAGCTATCCTTGCAACTAATAAGGACTTGGCAAAACAAGCTCTTCGTGTCTTGATGATGGCTTATAAGACAACGAATGATATTCCTACCTTGGAATCTGAAGTTGTTGAGTCTGATTTGATTTTCTCTGGTTTGGTTGGGATGATTGACCCAGAACGTCCTGAAGCAGCAGAAGCTGTCCGTGTCGCTAAAGAGGCGGGAATCCGTCCAATCATGATTACAGGTGACCACCAAGATACAGCAGAAGCAATCGCTAAGCGTCTTGGTATCATCGATCCAAATGATACGGAAGATCATGTATTTACTGGAGCTGAGCTTAATGAGCTTTCTGATGAAGAATTCCAGAAAGTCTTCAAACAGTACTCTGTCTATGCGCGTGTGTCTCCTGAACACAAGGTTCGTATCGTCAAGGCTTGGCAAAATGATGGCAAAGTTGTTGCCATGACAGGTGACGGGGTTAATGATGCGCCTTCACTTAAGACAGCTGATATTGGTATTGGTATGGGAATTACGGGTACAGAGGTTTCTAAGGGAGCTTCTGATATGGTTCTTGCCGATGATAACTTTGCGACAATTATCGTTGCTGTAGAAGAAGGTCGAAAGGTCTTCTCCAAATATTCAAAAATCAATCCAGTACCTCTTGTCAGCTAACATGGCCGAAGTCTTTATTATCTTCTTTGCTACATTATTTGGATGGGATGTGCTTCAACCAGTGCACCTTCTCTGGATTAACTTAGTAACGGATACCCTTCCAGCCATCGCTCTTGGTGTTGAGCCAGCTGAACCAGGTATTATGACTCACAAACCTCGTGGTCGCCAATCAAACTTCTTTGATGGTGGTGTCTTCGGTGCGATTATGTATCAAGGTGTTTTCCAAACTATCCTGGTGTTCTTGCAGTATATGGTTGGGGCCTTGCCTTCCCAGAGCATCATACACAAGCAGAAATTCATGCGGATGCCCTTACAATGGCCTTTGCCACACTTGGATTAATCCAGTTGCTCCATGCCTTTAACGTTAAGTCTGTTTATCAATCAGTCTTTAAAGTTGGTCTCTTTAGAAACAAGACATTTAACTGGGCAATTCCAGTTGCCTTCATCCCTCTTGATGGCAACTATCGTGGTTCCTGGGTTTAATAATCTCTTCCATGTGTCACATCTAAGTTTTACACAATGGCTTGCGGTTATTGTAGGTTCATTCTTGATTGTGGTTTTGGTTGAATTAGTCAAAGCTATTCAACGTGCCCTTGGTAAGGATAAAGACGCTATTTAAGACATAAAGTCAGAGACAATGGTCTTTGGCTTTTTCTTATCACATCTTGAATTCATTAGCTGTCTTGTTTATAATGAAAGGAACTAATCATAAGTTAAGGAGAAGGTCATGAACGAAACTATTAAGACACAACTCAATCACCGTAGCATCCGTCAGTTTAAACCTGTGGCTTTGGCACAAGAAGAGGTTAACCTCCTGGTTGATGTTGCCAGACATGCACCAACAAGTAATTTTAGACAGTCTTATTCGATTATCAGTATTACTGATGAAAAATTGAAGGAACAAATTGCAGAAATTGCCAACCAACCCTATATTCCTAATACTGGGCACCTCTTTGTATTTGTTGTGGACCAAAGACGTAATACCTTGATTGCAGAAGCTAAGGGAGCCAAGGCTTTGGTACAAGGTAGTCCTAACGCTTTATTTCAGCTTTCTTCAGATGCAATGATTGCTGCTCAAAATATGGTAGTAGCTGCTGAGAGCTTAGGTATGGGAACAGTTTATTTGGGCAGTATCTTAAATGATAATGCTAAACTTTCAGAGCTCCTCAAACTTCCAAAGTATGTCTATCCAGCAGTTGGTTTAGCAGTTGGTTGGCCAGACCAGGAACCGCAGCTTAAACCTCGTTTGCCACGTCATGTCATCCATATGGAAAATTACTATAAAGATTTGGAAAATCCCTTGGAGGAGCTAAAAGACTACGACGCTGAAGTCCATGAGTATTATGATCTTCGCGATCTCAATAATAGAGTTGATGAATTTACGACTCAGATTGCCAAGACCATGGATAAATCCGTTGCCAATCGTGCTAATACTTTGAAGGATCTTCAAAAGCAGGGATTTTTCATCGACTAAAAAACGACTCTCAAAGAGTCGTTCTATAAATCAAATAATGTCATAGATGAAAGGAACTCATTTGCTAGTTCCTTTTTTTCATATTCTAAAAACTCCGGCCGTTTCTTGACTAGGTTGTACCGTTTAGAGAGATTCCATGTTCCAGTAGGATTGAGTTCAGGGTGATTGGAAACAAAGTCAATGGTTAAATCCCATTCTCGTCGGTATCCAAGAGGACGAGAGTGATAGGTTACACCGTCAATAGTTACCGTCCCATGACTACGGTGGGCGTGACCAAAAACAACATCTTTAACGCTGTGCTTGACGAAAATCTTATGGAATTGTTCAGATCCTAAAAAAGCGTTAAAAGGTTTAAAACGCTCGTGAGTTATGGTGAAACGATTGTGAGGAACAAAATGCATGGCAACTATAAGTTTGCTAGTGTCCAAATCATTTAGAATATCGTCTAGCCTCTTGAGACCATTGTGACAGATTTCTGGATCGTTACCCAATCGCTTGAGGCGTCTGTCGAACCAGAGTTGATTCTTACGTTTAAGAATCTTATCCAATTTTTCACCAGAATAGGAATAATCATACCATCCATGAAAAGCCAATAAGGTCTTACTACCTAAATCAATCACCTGAAAATCCAGATTATCAATAAGGTCATCCTCTAAATCAAGCATATCATGATTGCCTAAATTAGAGGTAACCTTGACCTCCTTAGACAGTTTGTGTAGAAAAGGTTTCGTATCGATAAAATAATGGTTAGAAATATCACCAGCGATATGGAGGTGAGTGACCTTTTGATCTTTTAGACACTTTATAAGAGTATCGATTTCATATGTTTCAAAGTGATTCAAATCAATATGTGTAAATCACTCATTACTGCAAGTCTTGTCATAAAAACATTGTAACAAAAAGGTCGTACCTTGTCCTTAGACGAAGATGATAAAAAATACTTGCCCTTGTGCTCTGTTTTCATTATGATAAGAATATGAATATCAAGTTAGAAATACAAAAGATGGCCAAGGAAATTGGCATTTCAAAAATTGGTTTTACAACCGCTGATGATTTCGCCTATCTGGAAAAATCCCTTCGACTTGGTGTCGAAGAAGGGCGAACAACAGGATTTGAACATAAAAATATTGAAGAGCGTATTTATCCTAAGTTGACCTTAGAATCAGCTAAAACCATCATTTCCATTGCAGTAGCCTATCCGCATAAGTTGCCGCAACAACCCCAAAAAACAGAATTTAAGCGGGGCAAAATCACTCCAAATTCATGGGGCCTAGATTATCACTATGTTTTGCAGGATAAACTGAAACGTCTGGCAAAAGGTATTGAAAAACTAACGGAAAACTTCGAATATAAAGGTATGGTGGACACTGGAGCCTTGGTTGATACAGCAGTGGCTAAGCGAGCTGGAATAGGCTTTATCGGAAAGAATGGACTCGTTATCTCGAAAGAATACGGGTCTTACATGTATCTTGGCGAGCTTATCACTAATCTAGAGATTGAACCAGACCATGAAGTAGACTATGGATGTGGGGATTGCCGTCGTTGTCTGGATGCCTGTCCGACATCTTGTCTCATTGGTGATGGTACGATGAATGCTCGTCGTTGCCTATCCTTTCAAACCCAAGATAAGGGGATGATGGATATGGAGTTTCGAAAGAAGATAAAGACTGTTATCTATGGTTGTGACATCTGTCAGATTTCCTGTCCATATAACAGAGGTATCGACAATCCCTTGGCTTCAGACATTGATCCTGAGCTTGCCATGCCTGAATTGCTCCCATTTCTAGAGCTGACTAATAAGTCCTTTAAGGAGAAATTTGGGATGATTGCCGGTTCATGGCGAGGGAAGAATATTCTTCAACGTAATGCCATTATTGCCTTGGCTAACCTACATGATCGCAATGCTATTGTCAAACTGATGGAGATTATCGATAAGAATAATAATCCTATTCATACGGCAACGGCTATTTGGGCTCTCGGTGAGATTGTTAAGAAGCCCGATGAGGCTATGTTAGACTATATGAGGGGAACTGTCACCTAAAGGATGAAGAATCCCAAGCCGAGTGGGAGCTTGTGTGTGCAAAATGGCAAATTTAAGTGATTTATGCTAGAATTAAGCATAATACTATAAAATGGAGGAAACCTATCCATGGAAGTGGCAGAAATTCGCCAAAAAATCTCTGAAAATCAAGAGAAGCTCGTGAGCTTCGGGAGGTCTCTTTGACTTAGATCGTTTGGAAGAGGACATTGCGCTCCTTGAAAACCGAATGACTGAGCCAGATTTTTGGAATGATAATATTGCGGCTCAAAAGACCTCTCAAGAGTTAAATGAGCTCAAAATGAAATATGAAACTTTCAACAATATGAAAGAGCTCTCTGACGAGACAGAGCTTTATTTGGAAATGTTGGAAGAAGATGATAGTGTTCAAGAAGAGCTGGAAGAAACGCTCGAAAAACTTGATAAGATTATGACAAGTTACGAGATGACACTGCTCTTTGTCTGAGCCATATGACCATAACAATGCCATTCTGGAAATTCATCCAGGATCTGGTGGAACTGAAGCTCAGGACTGGGCTGATATGTTACTTCGTATGTATCAACGTTATGGAAATGCTAAAGGTTTCAAGGTTGAGACTTTGGATTATCAGGCTGGTGATGAGGCTGGAATCAAATCTGTAACTCTTGCTTTTGAAGGACCTAATGCTTATGGATTCCTCAAGTCAGAAATGGGTGTCCACCGTTTGGTTCGTATTTCACCATTTGACTCTGCTAAGCGTCGTCACACTTCATTTACATCAGTGGAAGTCATGCCAGAACTAGATGATACCATTGAAGTTGAGATTCGTGATGATGATATCAAGATGGATACATTTCCGTTCAGGTGGTGCTGGTGGTCAGAACGTCAACAAGGTTTCAACCGGTGTGCGTTTGACCCACATTCCAACTGGTATTGTTGTTGCTTCAACGGTTGACCGTACACAATATGGGAACCGCGACCGTGCGATGAAAATGCTTCAAGCTAAACTCTATCAAATGGAGCAAGAAAAGAAAAAGCAGAAGAAGTGAATGCTTTGAAGGGTGATAAGAAAGAAATCACTTGGGAAGCCAAACGCTCATATGTTTCACGCCATATACCATGGTTAAAGCATCACCGTACAGGCTATGAAGTTGCCCAGGTTGATAAGGTAATGGATGGAGATATTGAAGGTTTCATCGATGCCTACCTCAAGTGGCGCATGGAAGAATAGTAAGGATATACTATTTTGAAGTATTAAGATACTCTATCTCAATGAAAGGAAGGCGTTCAGCTACTGTAGTAGTTGAATACTGACATTATGGCTCTTATTGAATTAAAAGATGTTACTAAGAAGTATGATAAGTCAACAACAGCCCTTAGACACATTGATTTGTCTGTTAACTCTGGTGAGTTTGTTTACTTAGTCGGCCCTTCTGGTGCTGGTAAATCAAGTTTAATTCGCTTGTTCTACCAAGAAGAAAAATTAACGAGTGGTTCTATGAAGGTTGGAGAGTTTGATTTAACTCGACTTCGTAAGAAAGACGTTCCACTCTTGAGACGTTCCATTGGAGTTGTTTTCCAGGATTATAAACTCCTTCCAAAGAAAACAGCTTTTGAAAATGTTGCCTATGCCATGGAAGTTATTGGTGAGAAACCTCGTCATATCAAGAAACGAGTGGCAGAAGTACTCGAGTTGGTTGGTCTTAAACACAAGATGCGTTCATTTCCAAATCAATTGTCTGGTGGTGAGCAACAACGTGTCGCTATTGCGCGTGCCATTGTAAATAATCCAAAAGTTTTGATTGCGGATGAACCAACAGGGAACCTGGACCCAGAAATTTCTTGGGAAATTATGCAGGTCCTTGAACGTATTAACTTGCAAGGGACTACCATTATAATGGCAACCCATAACTCAACTATCGTTAATAATCTTCGACATCGTGTCGTAGCGATTGAGGAAGGACGTATTGTTCGTGATGAAGAGGAAGGAGAGTACGGTTACCATGATTAGACGCTTTTTCCGCCATTTAGGAGAATCGATTAAGAATCTCAAACGTAATTTGTTGTCGACACTTACGGCAGTATTTTCGGTAATGATTGTCCTTTCGCTTTTAGGTGTATTTGGTTCTTATTCTTAACACGCAAAAATTGGCTTCAGATATTGAAAAGAATATTCAGGTCAATGTCTACTTGAGATCCAGATTCATCAGATGCCTCGAAAACAGTCAAGGAACTTTCTGGACAGATTGTAGCTAATAAAGACTACCATAAAATTTATGATGCTTTGACCAAAATCAAAGGTGTAGATAAGGTTACTTTCTCTAGCAAAGAAGAACAAAAGAAACAACTCATTGAAACAATGGGGTCAAGTTTCGAGACAGCGACTGGGGATGCTAACCCTACTGTCAGATGTTTACATCGTTCAAACTAAATCACCAGATGATGTTAGTCGTGTTGCCAAGGAAGCAAAAGCTATTCAGGGCGTTGATAATGCTAACTTTGGTGGGTCAGATACCGAAATTCTGATGTCTACTATGAAACGTGTTCAGTTTTGGGGAATCATTGCTACAGCTCTCTTAACTATTGTAGCTGTCCTATTGATTTCAAATACCATCCGTATTACCATTATGTCACGTGCGACTGAAATTCAAATCATGCGTTTGGTCGGTGCGAAAAACTCATACATTCGTCGTCCTTACTTGATGGAGGGAGCTTGGATTGGAGCACTTGGTGCCATCATTCCTTCTGTCCTTATTTATCTTTTGTATCACATGGTTTACTCATCTTTGAACCCTGATTTTGTCAAAGGTGGTATTTCGATGTATGATCCAGACTGGTTTGTCTATGCAGTCATTGGCACCCTCTTCGCAGTCGGTATTATTATCGGTTCGATTCGATCGGGTCACGTATGGCCATGCGTCGTTATTTGAAATATTAAAGAAGTCTAGAGAGAACTAATTTGGTTCTCTTTTTGTTTGTCAAGAGAATCAGAAAGCAGATTTCCACTTATATCTCAAAATCATGGCTCAAAGCCCAAAATCAATCCTAGATTTGGTATAATGTTTAAAAAACATTGGAAAAGAGATGCATTATGACAAAGTTAGCTACCATTTGTTATATTGACAATGGGAAAGGAGCTTTTGCTCCTACATCGTAATAAAAAGCCTAATGATGTTCATGAAGGAAAGTGGATTTCTGTTGGGGGAAAACTAGAAGCGGGAGAAACGCCTGACGAATGTGCTCGTCGTGAAATTTTCGAGGAAACTCATTTGACAGTGAAAAAGATGGACTTCAAAGGTATGATTACCTTCCCAGAATTTACTCCGGGCCACGATTGGTATACCTATGTCTTTAAGGTAACTGATTTTGAAGGAGAACTCATTTCTGATGAGGAATCTCGTGAAGGGACACTTGAATGGGTACCATATGATCAGGTTTTAACTAAATCAAACCTGGAAGGTGACTCATGAGATTTTTAAGTGGATTCTAGAAGATAAACCTTTCTTCTCTGCAAAATTTAGCTACGATTGTAACCAAAACTTGATAGATAAAACTGTAACATTTTATGATAAATAAAGGAGTAACTATGAGCTGTAAAAAGACAGAAAGATTTTCAGAAACATGGTTTTTTAAGTGGATTTTGAATAATCAGGCGGTAGTGTCCTTTCTAATCTTACTCTTAATTGGTTTGACGGTCTTGATTTTTACCAAAATTAGTCCAATTTTTTCACCAGTTATTCAATTTCTGACCATTATTATGTTGCCTCTGGTTATTTCCATGCTTCTTTATTATTTGATAAAACCTTTGGTGCTATTAGTCGAAAAAATTGGTTTAGATCGAACCATGGCTATCTTGGTTATCTATGCTATTCTTGCCTTACTCTTAGTTTGGGGAATTTCGACAGCTATTCCTAACTTACAAGATCAAATTTTGATTTTGCTTAGAAATGCCCCATCATACATTTCTCGTGCGAACAGTGAAACGGAACGTTGGTTGAAACTTCCTATTCTTTCCAATTTTCATGGTGATTTAGAGGCCATGCTTAGCGATTTTTCAGCGAGAATGGTCAATTATGCCGAGAACTTTTCTACTTCAGCTCTTAGTTGGATTGGGACCTTTGCTAGCACAGTTGCAAGAGTAACAGTTGCTATCATTTTGACACCATTCATTCTTTTTTATCTCTTAAGAGATAGTCAAAAGCTGAAACATAGCTTTGTCTCAGCTTTACCGACGCGCTTTCGGGAAACGACTGTCCGTATGCTTTCAGATATCAATAATCAGCTTGAATGTTATGTTCGAGGTCAAGTGACAGTAGCGATTATCATAGCAATTATGTTCTGTATCATGTTCAAGATTGTTGGGCTTCGTTATGGCAATGACTTTTGGTATTTTAGCAGGATTTCTAAACATGATTCCTTATCTTGGAAGTTTTATAGCTATGGTACCGGTTGTTATTATGGATTGGTTCAAGGCCCTACTATGCTAATCAAGGTTCTCATCATTTTGTTATCGAGCAAACATTGAAGGACGTTTTGTTTCTCCACTTGTTCTGGGAAATAAACTAAGTATTCACCCTATTACCATTATGTTCATTCTTTGACAGCAGGTTCTCTTTACGGTGTTTGGGGAGTACTGTTGGTATTCCAATTTATGCTTCTGTCAAGGTTGTTGTTAGAGAGATTTTTAGATTGGTACCGTTCTGTAAGTAATCTTTACCAAGATGACATTGAAATTAAAGGACAAAAATACGATGTTAAATAGTGAAAAATGATTGCTTCTATTGAGAAGCAAGATTTACACCATGCGGATAAATATTTAAAAAAGCTTTAAAATGAGGATGCAGAGGTTCTTGTTGAGTTGGGCCAATATCTAGAGTCTATTGGTTTTACCACAGGCACAGGAAATTTACGAAAAAGTTCGTTTTGATTTTCCAGAGGTCAATGTTAACTTAGCACAAATTGCAGCCGAAGATGGTAATATTGAAGAAGCGTTTCTCTATTTAGATGCTATTCCTGAGGAGTCTGAGGACTATTTGTCTGCGTTGATTGTAAAGGCAGACCTTCTACCAAATGGAGGGCTTAACTGATGTAGCCCGTGACAAGTTGTTGGAAGCAAGTCAACTATCAGATGACTCATTGATTATTTTTGGTTTGGCTGAGATGGAGTTTGAACTCGGAAACTTTGAGCAAGCCATTCAATACTATGCCAAACTGGATAATCGTGATCTTCTTGCAACAACTGGCGTTTCTACTTATGAGCGCATTGGTAAGGCTTATGCCAGTCTTGGTAAGTTTGAAGCTGCTCGTGAATTTTTGGAAAAAGCCATTGAAATTGAATACAATGATACCATTGCTTTTGAATTAGCCACTCTACTATATGATCAAGAAGAGTATCAAAAAGCTAATTTCTACTTTAAGCAGATAGAAACCATGTCTTCCGATTTTGAGGGTTATGAGTATAATTACGCTCTATCGCTTCACGCTGAACATCGAACAGAAGAAGCTTTACGTATGACGCAGCAAGGCATTTCGAAGAATGCTTTTGATGTTCAATTACTTTTGTTAGCATCACAGTTATCCTATGAATTACATGACACCCAGTCGGCTGAATCCTATTTGAAGCAGGCTTTACCGCTAGCGGAAGATAATGATGAAATCGTCTTACGTTTAAGTGCTCTTTATTTGGAAGAAGAACGTTACGATGATCTGGTAGCTTTAGCCGATTACGAAGTTGATTCTGTTTTGGCTCGTTGGAATATCGCCAGGGCTTATCAAGCACTTGATGATGAAGAAGAAGCCTTTCAAATCTATCAAGATTTGTCTAAAGATTTGGCCGATAATCCTGAATTCTTACAGGATTATGCATATATTCTAAGAGAATTTGGTTACAGAGACCAGGCGCGTGTAACAGCAGAAAAATACCTTGCCTTGGTGCCAGACGATGTCAATATGCAAACGTTTCTTGAAGATTATTAAGCTTTAAAATGCTATAATTAGTGGTTTATAGAGAAAAAGGGGAGCGCGAATCTTACTCAACTGCCTCTTTTTTTATTTGTCTATTTATGTTATAATTTTATTGGAACCCATAAGGAGTAAGTATGGTTAAGAGAGATTTAATTCGAAATATTATCATAGCAGTTCTTGCCATTGTAGTGATTTTGTTGTTAAGAGTTTTTGTGTTATCAACACACCGTGTAACCGAAGGTCAGGCGAATGACTATATTCATGCAGGTGATTATGTTACTTTCAATAAAAAGGTTGAACCGCATAATAAGGACTTTATCCTGTATACGGTTAATGGTAAGGAATATACCGGTCGTGTCATTGCAGATGAAGGTAAGAGTGTAACAGCTATGGATGATTTTCTTTATGTTAATGATAAACCAGTTGAAGAAACCTATATCAGCAAAGATAAGTCAGCTTATTTAGCAACCGTTTCACCTGGGAATTTTTTCACAGATGATTTTTCAATTGGAACATTGACTGATAATAAGCAAACTAAAATCAAGAAGGGGCAGTACCTTGTATTGAACGATAATCGTCGTGATACTGAAGATAGTCGTAAGTTTGGTCTTATTGAAAAAGACCAAATCAAGGGAGTTATCTCTTTCAGAGTGTACCCTCTATCTCGCTTCGGTTTTGTTGATGTGGATTAATATTTCAATACCACTAAAAAAGCTGGAAACTTATCAAAAGTCTCCAGCTTTTTTAGTGGTATTGGTTTTAGCGAATGCTATTGTGGAAGAAATTAAGGCTTACTACGAAAAAGAATCTAAAGTTTAAGTTATACGGTTAACCCATCATATTGATGGGTTTTTATGCTATAATCGAGGTAAATAGTAAATACAATAAAAGGAGCGCTTATGGCCTACGACCTACTCTTAGAGCGTTTTCTACGCTATGCCAAAATTAATACACGTAGTGATGAAAATGCAACAAGGACGCCAACAACACAAAGCCAGGTAGGTGGATTTTGCTTTGAAGGTTTTAAAACCAGAATTAGAAGAACTAGGTTTAAGTAACATCCATTATTTGGAAAGTAATGGTTACCTAGTGGCAACCCTTCCGGCTAACGATGACCGATTAACACGTAAGATTGGTTTCATCTCTCATATGGATACTGCAGATTTTAACGCAGAAGGAGTATCACCCCAAGTTATTGAATCCTATGATGGGGGTATTATTCCTCTTGGAACTTCAGGTTATAACCTAGATCCAGCTGATTTCCCTAATCTCCAGAATTACATCGGTCAGACACTTATTACGACAGATGGCACCACTCTTCTTGGAGCTGATGATAAATCCGGTATTGCTGAGATTATGACAGCATTGGCTCATTTGAAGGCTCATCCTGAAATCAAACATTGTGAGATTCGTGTAGGCTTTGGTCCTGATGAAGAAATTGGAATCGGTGCAGATAAATTTGATGTCGAAGATTTTGATGTCGATTTTGCCTACACTGTTGACGGTGGTCCATTGGGTGAATTGCAGTATGAAACCCTCTGCCGTGCAGAGCTAATATTTCATGGCCGTAATGTTCACCCTAACAGCAAAAGGTCAGATGGTCAATGCTTTGCAATTAGCAATTGATTTTCATAATCAGTTACCAGCAGAAGATCGTCCAGAGTTGACAGATGGCTATCAAGGTTTCAACCATCTTCAAACAATGACAGGTACTGTGGAAGAAGCAAATTCATCATATATCATTCGTGATTTTGAGACAGAGTCTTTTGAAAATCGAAAAGCAACTTTCCAAGAAATTGCCGATAAAATGAACAAGCCTACGGTCAAACGCGAGTTGATTTGGTAATCAAGGATCAATACTATAACATGCGTCAGGTTATTGAAAAAGATATGATGCCTGTTGAGTTGGCTAAGGAGGTTATGGAGGACCTAGGAATTGTTCCAGTGATTGAGCCAATACGCGGTGGAACAGATGGTTCAAAGATATCCTTCAAGGGCATTCCAACTCCAAACTTTTTGCTGGTGGAGAAAATATGCATGGTCGTTATGAGTTTGTTTCCTTGCAGACAATGGAAAAAGCCGTAGATGTTATTCTTGGAATTGTCAGTAAACCTTAATTGAGCTTGCTAAATACTGATTTTATGGTAAAATTAGAAGTAATGGAGGTGCTGAGATGATAAAAATTTTCGGCAAGTATCGTTACCATTGGCAACCCGAATTATCTCTGGCTGATTATTTACTGGTCTTTAGCCATCACGCCAATCTTTATTGCAGGGTCCTTCTGTTCGAGTTGTACTCGGTGCCCTCACATATTTTGATGCTTTTCACTATTTTGTTGCTTTATTTGGTCTAGGGTTTCATCGTTACTTTATTATTGAAGATTATGGAATATTGCGTATTGTTTCTTTCAATATTTTTAAACCGCGTAAGGTGCAGATTAGTGATATTGAAAAGTGGAAGTTATCAAAACCGGTTGTGCCTCATTTTAAAATGGAAAGAAACGTCAGTTTTATATGAGAAAGTGGCCAAAGAAATATTTCTTAGATGCTTTAGCGCTTCACCCTGATTTCAAAGGTGAGGTAGAGCTATTGGATCATATGACCAACTTTGATTACTTTGCCTTTTATGAGGAATCAAAAAAAGCCCTCAAGCTTAAACTTCGCAAATAAGGGCTTTAGTAGGACAAGATTTGACAGCTGTCAAAGTCTCGGGGCTATTTTCAATCGTTCTACTAAGTTGGTCGCTATCTTTAAACCTAACGATTCCTTCGTCATCATAATCAAAGACGGGAGAGTAGGTTTGGCACAAACCACAAGCGATACATTTTTCTGGAATTAATGATACTTTCATAGTATTATTTTAAAATAGATTTATTGTTTTTACAAGGAGAATATCATGAGTAAAAAACCATGGGAAGATAAGGTTTCTGACGAAGAGTTGGAAGAAGTAGTTGACGCTGATTTTCTAGATGATGAAGATGAGTTTGAGGATTTTGAAGGAGAGGGAAACACTTCTTCAGATGAGGATCAAGAAAAAAGTGGCTTCATTAATTCGTCATTCTTGACAGTCTTGCTTAGCTTATTCTTTGTTATTGTTGTATGTATTTTGTTCTTTGTTTTCTATACATCAAATATTGGAGGAAGTAAAACTGCGACGTCTAAGGAATCTTTAGGTTTCTCTTCAACTTCAACTAGCAAAGTCGTTAAATCTTCATCAAGTAAAAAAGATTCAAGTATGGGTGAAGATAGTGAGAAGTCAACTAAAGAGAAATCATCATCAACGAAAGCATCCAGCTCTTCTAAACATGTTGAAAAAGACTATGCAACGGACTCAGCTGCAACAACACCATCAAGTGCTACAGCAGCAACTGACGGTTCATCAATCGTTGTTCAACCTGGATCAATCATTGTTCAACCTGGCGAAGGTGCAGCTTCTATCGCAGCTCGTGCAGGTATCTCTGTAGATGAGTTGCAACGTCTGAACCCAGACCACATGATAAATGGATACTGGTTTGCTAACCCAGGAGATGTTGTTAAGGTTCAATAATTTAAAAGCAAAGGAACATCATGAAAGATATTAGAATTGCTATTGATGGTCCTGCGTCAAGTGGAAAAAGTACAGTAGCCAAGATTATCGCAAAAAATCTTGGCTATACTTATCTTGATACAGGAGCTATGTATCGTTCTGCAACTTATCTAGCTTTGCAGAATGGTTTGACTGAGGAAAATGTACCAGAAATTTTAGATCAACTCTCGCAACACCCTATTTCATTTGGGAAAGCGGCAGATGGTAGTTCAAAAGTTTATGTTGGTGATGTTGATATTACACATCCAATTCGTGATAATCAAGTTACAAATAACGTCTCTTGGGTAGCGGCTATTCCAGAAGTACGTCAAGAACTCGTTTCACAACAACAGCGTATTGCTCAGGAAGGTGGTATCATCATGGATGGTCGTGATATTGGTACAGTGGTTTTACCTGATGCAGAACTCAAGATTTTCTTGATTGCTTCTGTTGATGAACGTGCAGAACGTCGTTATAAGGAAAATATTGAAAAAGGTATTCCTGCTGATCTCGAGACACTTAAAAAAGAAATTGCTGAACGTGACTATAAAGATAGTCACCGTGAGGTATCACCTCTTAGACCAGCTGAAGATGCCATCACTTTTGATACTACAGGTGTGTCTATTGATGGTGTTGTGGAATTTATTCAAGAAAAAGCAAAAAAAATTATTGACAAAGGATGACTCACTTGTTATACTATTAACAATGAGAAAAGCAGAAGTGAGAACTTCTCGCCTTGCGACTTAGGGTTGTCTCCAACATGTCAAATCCTTAAAGGGATATTATGTGTGCGGGCTTGTATATCAAGTCCGCCTTTGTTTTCTCTAAAAATAAAGAGGTGAAGATCATAGCTAAGAAAGATCTATTCATTAACGATGAAATTCGCGTTCGCGAAGTTCGTCTTGTTGGTCTTGATGGTGAACAATTGGGCATTAAACCATTGTCAGAAGCACAAGCTATTGCAGATGATGCAAATGTTGACTTGGTTCTCATCCAACCACAAGCTACGCCACCTGTTGCGAAGATTATGGACTATGGTAAGTTCAAATTTGAGTATCAAAAGAAACAAAAAGAACAACGTAAGAAACAAAGCGTTGTTACCTTAAGGAAGTTCGTTTGAGTCCAGTTATCGATAAAGGTGACTTTGAAACAAAACTTCGTAACGGCCGTAAATTCCTTGAAAAAGGAAACAAGGTCAAAGTTTCTATCCGATTTAAAGGTCGTATGATTACTCACAAAGAAATCGGAGCTAAGGTCTTGGCGGAATTTGCTGAAAAAACGCAAGATATTGCGAATATTGAGCAAAGAGCGAAGATGGATGGACGTCAAATGTTCATGCAACTTGCACCAATTCCTGACAAAAAATAATTGTCAAATTAACACTATTTTAAGAGGAGAATTTTAAAATGCCAAAACAAAAAACACACCGCGCATCAGCTAAACGTTTCAAACGTACAGGTTCAGGTGGATTGAAACGCTTCCGTGCCTTCACATCTCACCGTTTCCACGGTAAAACTAAAAAACAACGTCGTCACCTTCGTAAAGCGTCAATGGTACATTCAGGTGACTTTAAACGTATCAAATCAATGCTTTCACAAATGCGTTAATTCGCTACAAGCATTACAAATTAACTAAACTAGAATTAATTCGGAGGAATATATAAATGGCTCGTGTTAAAGGTGGCGTTGTATCACGCAAACGTCGTAAACGTGTATTGAAACTTGCTAAAGGTTACTATGGTGCAAAACACATCTTGTTCCGTACTGCAAAAGAACAAGTAATGAACTCTTACTACTATGCATACCGTGACCGTCGTCAAAAGAAACGTGATTTCCGTAAACTTTGGATCACACGTATCAATGCGGCAGCTCGTTTGAACGGTTTGTCATACTCACAATTGATGCACGGTTTGAAATTGGCTGAAATTGAAGTTAACCGTAAAATGCTTGCTGATTTGGCAGTTAACGATGCAGCAGCTTTCACAGCTCTTGCAGATGCAGCTAAAGCAAAACTTGGTAAATAGTGATTAAGATGGGTAAAACCCATCTTTTTTTGTCTCACGAAAACCATTAGCTGTGCTAGTGGTTTTCGAAAAGCTTTTAGCGATGTATCAAATAATCCTCCAACTAAAGTGTTTCATTAGATAAGGTTTTCCGACCATTAATTAGTATATTAAAGGAGGATTCTTGATAAGACAGAATAATAGTTTAGCACATACTACATGGAATTGTAAGTATCATATTGTATTCGCCCCGAAATATAGACGTCAAATAATCTATGGGAAATACAAAGCAAGTATTGGTCAAATCTTCCGATTATTATGTGAAAGAAAAGGCATTGAAATTCATGAAGCAGAAGCTTGCCCAGATCATATTTACATGTTGGTGAGTATACCACTGAAGCTAAGTATCTCCTCATTTATGGGATATTTAAAGGGTAAAGTAGCTTAATGATATTCGACCGACACGCTAATTTAAAGTATAAATATGGGAATCGCAAATTTTGGTGTCGAGGGCTTTATGTTGATACGGTTGGGCGAAATCAGAAGCGAATTGAAGCATATTATTCGTAATCAATTACAAGAAGACGTGATAGCAGATCAGCTCAGTCTTTTCGAGGAATATGATCCGTTTACAGGTGAGAAGAATAAAAGAAAGTAGTCTAAAATAGACCCGCTAGTCGGGTCAGCTAGCAAAGGTGGTTCTGAAGGGAAACCATTCGGTAGGCCTTTAGACCTCGGCTGGTAGCAGAGGCTTTCAGCCAAAGAGCAAACCACCCGTTCTCACGGGTGGTTTTGATTAAAAGGAGTTAAATATGATTTGTTTGGAAAAGATAGAAGATATTCCAAGACTACAGGAACTTTTCGCGCAAATCCTAATCGTTCATCATCAAGCTCGTTCTGATATCCTTAAAGTAAAAGGAAGTAAGTTTACGGATAAAGAGTTAGAAGGAGTAATAGGGGATGCAAATAAACCTGTATTTGTCTATGAAGATGAGGCTGGAACGATCTTGTGTCATCTCTTCTTGATAATTAAAGAAGTATCTGAAAATGATGGTCCTCAAAAACCTATTAAGACTCTCTTTATTGATGATCTTTGTGTTGAAGAAAAAGCTCGTGGACAAAAATTAGGAGAGAAGCTTTATCAATTTGCTTTGGACTATGCTACGGAGCAAGAATGCTATAATGCAACACTTCACGTATGGAATGATAACCAAGGTGCTCTAGATTTTTATGAGCATTTGGGAGTGAAACCGAGATATACAGAAATGAAAACTATCCTAAAATAGTAGTTTTTCACGAGATGAATTCAACTTATTTTTTATATCAAAAAGCAGCCCATAGATGTGACTGCTTCTTGATGATTAGTTTTTCTTTTTCATTTCACCATATGGGTAGTAAGTCCCTTCTGGCATATCGTTAATGAAAACGTGGATAGCTTCCTTGGGAGCTTTTGCAACACGTGATACAACTTCAGTAACTTCGCGAGCAAGTTCAATTTTTTGTTCTTCTGAACGACCTTCAAAGAGATCAATTTTTACAAATGGCATAATGCATCTCCTTAGTTTTGATAGTCCTATTATAGCACTAATTAAGAGAAGATTCTAAAGTTTTTGGAAATTCTCGAAATAATGCTAGACTATGAATTAATTTGAAAGTAGTAGGTGCCTTATGATCTTAAAAACCTGTTTGCATTTTAAATTTAGCATATTGAAAGAGTTGAAAACCCTTACTAAAAATGGTAAAATAATGCTAACTAGAGACAGTAAGGAGTAAATTATGACAATTGATTTTCACGCCGAAGTTGATAAACGTAAAGAAGCTTTGATGGAGGACCTTTTTGGTCTTTTGCGTATTAATTCAGAGCGTGATGATAGTAAGGCTGATGAAAAGCACCCATTTGGTCCTGGACCAGTGAAAGCTCTAGAACATTTTCTTGCTTTAGCTGAACGTGATGGTTATAAAACTCGTAATATTGATAATTATGCTGGTGACTTTGAATTTGGTCAAGGTGATGAAGTTTTGGGTATCTTTGCACACTTGGATGTGGTTCCAGCGGGTAGCGGATGGGACACTGATCCTTATGGAACCAGTAATCAAAGAAGGAAAGCATGCCCGTGGTTCATCAGCATGATAAAGGGCCAACAATGGCTTGTTATTATGCTTTGAAAATTATCAAAGAGCTTGAGCTTCCAGTATCTAAGCGTGTTCCTTTATTGTTGGTACAGATGAAGAATCTGGTTGGGGTGATATGGATTATTATCGCTCATAATGGATTGAAAGATCCTGATTTTGGCTTTTCCTCCTGATGAATTTCCAATATCAATGGGGAAAAGGAAATATTACTGCCTATCTCATCTTTGAAGGACAAACGATGGTGACTTTAGCTCTCGTAAGCTTTTAATGGTGGCTTGAAAATATGGTCCCCTGAATCTGCAAGTGCAGAGTTTACGGCACCTATCACTTTACAGGAACTTGAGTCTAAACTTAATGACTTTGTTGCTGATCAAGCAGTAACCGGTCAAGTGACTGAAGAAGCAGGTGTTTTCCATGTGACTATTCATGGTAAATCAGCTCATGGTATGATGCCTCAAAATGGTATCAATGGGGCAACATACTTAGCACTCTTCCTTAGCCAATTTGACTTCAAAGCTAATGCTAAGACTTATTTGGATTTAATTGCTGAAACACTTCATCAAGATTTCTTTTCTGAAAAGACAGGTCTTGCCTATACAGATTCTAAAATGGGTGAGTTAACTATGAATGCAGGTGTCTTTACCTTTAACAAGGAATCTGAAGATAATACCATTGCTTTGAACTTCCGCTACCCTCAAGGGGTTAATGTAGATGGTATTAAGGCTGGCCTTGAAAAACTTGAAGGACCTAAGGCGGTCAGTCTTTCAGAACATGGTCATGTGCCGCATTACGTACCAGTTAGTGATCCTATGGTACAGACACTTCTTTCGGTTTATGAGAAACAGACAGGTCTTAAAGGTCATGAACAAATCATTGGTGGTGGTACCTTTGGACGTCTCCTTAAACGTGGTGTTGCTTATGGTGCTATGTTCCCTGGTTATGTCAATACCATGCACCAAGCAAATGAATTTACTGAAGTTGAGGACTTATACCGTGCAGCTGCCATTTATGCAGAAGCTATCTATGAGTTGATCAAGTAAAAAAGAGACATTTTGTCTCTTTTTTTGGAGGAAAATATGGAAACACTTGAAGAATTGACACAAGCTATTATGGCTGACGAACAAAATAAAACGTATACTGAACAAGGTATCAAACCCTTGTTTAGTATTCCAAAAACTGCGAGGATTAATATCGTAGGACAAGCTCCTGGTATCCGAGCTCAAGAGTCTGGACTTTACTGGAATGACCCTAGTGGAGATAATCTACGGGATTGGATGGGTGTGTCGCGAGAAGAATTTTATGAATCAGGTCTGTTTGCCATTGTACCAATGGATTTTTATTTCCCGGGGCATGGAAAATCTGGAGATTTAGGGCCCCGCAAAGGTTTTGCTGATAAATGGCATGAGAGAGTTCTAGATTTAGCTCCAAATATTCAATTAACTATACTTGTGGGAAACTATGCTCAGCATTACTATTTGCATCAAAAATCATCAACTAAATTAACAGATACAGTTAAACATTACAGAGATTATCTTCCAGATTATTTTCCTTTAGTGCATCCGTCACCACGAAATAATATCTGGCAAGCGAAAAATCCATGGTTTAAGAAAGAACTGCTTCCAGATTTAAAAGAATTGGTTCAAAAAATCTTGAGTCAATGAATTCAGATATTTGACCTTGAATAGTCACTAGTGATTCGTAATAGGTCAATGAGGAACCATGGGGATACTCGAATATTGTTAAGATTTTTGCCCTTTGGGGCTTTTTTGGTGTTATAACAAAATCTTTTGAAAAATACAATTAACAATATCTTAAGTCTAAACTTATTCATTGCAATCTATTTCTAATTTTAAGAGGAGGTAACATATAAAATTAAGATAGCTATTTTAGACTAAATAAATTATTATACTATGATTAGAAACAAGATGACAAATGAAAAATTTCGAAAACATTAATACAATTACTATTGGAGAAAATTTAACGGTGTTAGGCTTTAGTTGTTAAGAAAATTTGTGATATGGGAAGAAGAGATTCGCAATGTTTTTCAATCAGAAAGTATAGCTTTGGAGATGCCTATGTTCTTTTGGGTACAATCATTCTTGTGATGGAAGCGGTTGGTGTACAGCATTTTAAGGTTTCAACTTCAGCTGTCACTGATACGCTACTCAGTGTTTCTGTGCTAACAGATACCGCTGTCAATTCATCAACTGTTAATCATTCAGAGAAGCAAGTTGTTTCTGTCAAAGAAGACGGAAATATCACTTTCCCAACAAGTGTTCTTACAACTGATATTTTTGAAGATGCTAAAGCCTCTGCGATAAAAAAAGGGTAGAAGTCGAAGAAACTACATTTCAATCACATACATCTTTAGAGAGTGCTATTGCTGACAATCATGCACAATCAAAAGAGATTAATACAGTTGGTTATGATTAACAGAAAGTAAAAGAAGACCACAAAAAAAGATTTAGCTAAGTATGATAAAGCAAAGGCTAAGTATGATGCTAAAGTGGCTGAAAAGCAGCAGCGGATAAAGTAAACTCTGCTTCTAAAGCATAGTATGATACTGATTAAGCTACTATGAAAAAGATATAGCTAAATATCAAGCTGATAAAAAACTTATGATGCAGTATTGTAAGAATGTAATAATCAAATATTGACTTATGGTTCTAAAGTATTCGAAAAAGCATCAGCAGATAAGACGACGGCTGAAACTAAAGGTAAGTATTATGCAGAAATATCTGTTTATAATATATCTAAAGTGTGCAATACGATAAAGATTTACAATAAAACTAAGCTAAGAAAGTACAGTATGATAAAGATAAAATAGCCTATGACAAGCTTTTGATATTAAGGATGAAGAAGACGATGCTAAAGCTCAGTATGAAGTTT
>SCPN01000787.1_pt1 | contig 48042 bp, 48 predicted proteins | sample 6106831 | NCBI WGS metagenome assembly SCPN01 (sample SAMN10720447, study PRJNA508395) | human gut metagenome | isolation source: Participant 1, 0 month | reverse complement strand
AAATTGTATATTAGATTAGAAAATAAAGACAAATTCGGCATAAAATTAGCAGGATAAGCTTGCAAAACCTATATGCAATAGGTATAATAGGTGAATCAGAGAGGAATAAATGTTATCGCGATAAGTGGCGTTGTTCTTCTAACGAAAATTAAAAGAATGCGAGGAGTAGTGTTATGGTAGAAAAGACAATGGACAAAATTGTAGCTTTGGCAAAATCAAGAGGCTTTGTATATCCGGGGTCTGAAATCTACGGTGGGCTTGCAAATACATGGGATTATGGTAACCTGGGTGTTGAACTTAAGAACAACGTAAAGAGAGCATGGTGGAAAATTCGGTACAGGAGAACCCGTATAACGTAGAAGTGTTGACTGTGCGATCCTGATGAATCCGCAGACATGGATCGCTTCCGGACATCTGGGAGGATTCAGTGATCCGCTGATGGACTGTAAGGAATGTCACGAACGTTTCCGTGCAGATAAGATCATTGAAGATTATGCACATGAGCATGGAATTGATATTCCGGACAGCATTGACGGATGGTCACATGAAGAGATGGAAGGATTTGTAAAAGAACACGAAGTTCCGTGTCCGACCTGTGGAAAACACAATTTCACGGAGATCCGTGAATTTAACCTGATGTTCAAGACTTTCCAGGGTGTAACAGAAGATGCAAAGAACGTTGTTTACCTTCGTCCTGAGACTGCGCAGGGAATCTTCGTAAACTTTAAGAACGTACAGAAACTTCAAGAAAGAAGCTTCCATTTGGTATCGGTCAGATCGGTAAATCATTCAGAAATGAGATTACACCGGGTAACTTTACATTCCGTACAAGAGAATTCGAGCAGATGGAACTGGAATTTTTCTGTAAGCCTGATACAGACCTTGAGTGGTTTGCATACTGGAAGAAATTCTGTCTTGACTGGCTGTTCTCTCTTGGACTTAAGGATGAGGAAGTCCGTTACAGAGATCATGACAAAGAAGAGCTTTCTTTCTACAGTAAGGCTACAACAGACGTAGAATTCCTCTTCCCATTTGGATGGGGCGAGCTGTGGGGAATCGCAGACAGAACAGACTATGACCTCACACAGCATCAGAATGTATCCGGAGAGGATCTGACATTACTTTGATGATGAGACCAAAGGAAAAATACATTCCATACGTTATCGAGCCGTCACTTGGTGCTGACCGTGTGGTACTTGCGTTCCTTTGCGCAGCATATGATGAGGAAGAACTGGAAGACGGTTCTACACGTACCGTTATGCACTTCCATCCGGAACTTGCACCGGTTAAGATCGGTGTACTTCCGCTTTCCAAGAAGCTGAATGAAGGTGCTGAGAAAGTTTATGCAATGCTGAGCAAGTATTATAACTGTGAATTTGACGACAGAGGAAATATCGGTAAGAGATATCGTCGTCAGGATGAGATCGGAACACCGTTCTGCGTAACTTATGACTTCGATTCAGAAGAAGACGGAGCAGTTACTGTTCGTGACCGTGATACAATGCAGCAGGAAAGAATTAAAATTGAAGATCTCAAAGCATACTTTGAGAAAAAATTTGAGGTGGTAGATTTGAAAAGATCCGGATTTCCCAGGTTTGGGAAGTCCGGATCTTTTTGTGCAAAAAAAGTTTGTTTGGGAGGTTGTGAGACAAATGGGACAAATATAAGTGTTCAAATTCCGTTGTGCCAACCTTCATTCTGAGGACCTCAAGCGAAAATTTGTCAGCAGAGGCTTCCATAATTTTTGAGTCTCCTCGCCATGGCACAACAATCGAATTTGAACACTTATATTTGTCCCATTTGTCATTCAACTTTACTAGTGGAAACTATTTTGTGGCAAGGGAAATGCTGGCAAGTGTGATGGGATTTTGAGAAAAAATTTGATTTGTAAAAATAGACAAAGAAAATCGATGATATAGTTAAAAAATAGTCAATAAAAACAATGCCTATAGGGAAAAACTATTAAATATTCTGATAAATAATAAACAATAAAGAAAATTATTTAACGCTTGACTAATTGTAACGACAATTATATAATGAGACTAACGTTAAGGTTGGAAGATGAATATGTGAGATACTTGTTGTACAGACGGCGCGCACCGTTATTTAATGTATAGCATGAGCCGAAGGGGCAAGCAGAAACTCTCAGGCAAAAGGAACATATTCGGACAACACTCTGGAGAACAATATATATGTATTGTACCGAAGAAGTAGTCTGGACTATATAGCGCAAAAGTCCGGGTGATCTTTCAGGTGAACGGACAGAGGCAGACAAAAAAGATTTCAATGACGAAAACTTTTTTGCCTGTTTTTTTTGTACCCTAAAAAGGGAAATATTCAGAAAAATACATATATAAACGATAAAATTCTGAATCAAATACACCGGAAGGGGAGCAAAAAAGACCAGGTAGTTGGTTCTAAGGAGGTAAAAGAGAATGAACAGAATTGAAGATGTAACAAATTACATTACTGAATGTGATGAAGAAGTAGGGAAAGCGCTGCAGTTAGAACTTGGCCGTCAGCGTAGAAACCTTGAACTGATCGCATCAGAGAATATCGTAAGCCCGGCAGTTATGCTTGCGATGGGAACTGTACCGACAAACAAGTATGCAGAAGGTTATCCGGGAAAACGTTATTATGGAGGATGCGAGGATGTAGATATTCTTGAAAATCTTGCAATTGAACGTGCAAAGAAATTATTCGGATGTGACCATGTATGTGTACAGCCGCATTCAGGAGCAAATGCGAATACAGCTGTATATCAGGCGCTGATCAAACCAGGTGATACAGTTATGGGACTGAACCTGGCACACGGCGGACATCTTACACATGGATCACCGGTAAACCTTTCCGGTATCCTTTACAATTTCGTACCTTACAATGTCAATGATGACGGTGTTCTGGATTACGATGCAATCAGAAAGCTTGCACGTGAATGCAAACCAAAGATGATCGTAGCAGGAGCTTCGGCTTATCCAAGAGAGATCCGTTTTGATATTTTTGCAGATATCGCAAAAGAAGTTGGAGCTTATCTTTTCGTAGATATGGCACACATTGCAGGTCTTGTTGCAGCAGGACTTCACCAGAGCCCGGTTCCTTATGCTGATGTAGTTACAACAACAACACATAAGACACTCAGAGGACCTCGTGGTGGAATGATCATGTGCAAAGAAAAATATGCAAAAGCAATCAACAAAGCCATTTTCCCTGGGAACACAGGGCGGACCGCTGATGCACATCATCGCCGCAAAAGCTGTCTGCTTCGGAGAAGCATTAAAACCGGAATTCAAAACCTATCAGGAACAGGTTGTCAAGAATGCAAAAGCACTTGCAGAAGCCATGGTTGAAGAAGGATTCAACCTTGTCAGCGGTGGAACAGACAACCATCTGATTCTGGTAGATCTTCAGAACATGAACATCACAGGAAAAGAGCTGCAGAACAGACTGGATGAAGTCTATATCACAGTTAATAAAAATGCAGTGCCGAACGATCCTGCCAGCCCGTTTGTGACCAGTGGAGTTCGTATCGGAACACCGGCAGTGACAACAAGAGGTCTGAAAGAAGAAGACATGAAGATAATCGCAAAACTGATCAAGATGACCGTGACAGACTTTGAGACAAAAGCAGATGAAATCCGTGCCGAAGTTACAAAGATCTGCGATAAATATCCACTTTATGAATAACAGGAGGAAAAAATAATGGAATTAAAGACACCCCTTTATGACGCACATGTAAAAGCAGGTGGAAAGATCGTGCCGTTTGCCGGATACCTTCTTCCGGTTCAGTATGAGACAGGCGTGATCAAAGAGCATATGGCAGTACGTACACAGGCCGGACTTTTTGATGTATCTCATATGGGCGAAATCCTTTGTGAAGGAAAAGATGCTCTTGTCAATCTGCAGCACATCCTTACAAACGATTTTACTAATATGGTAGATGGGCAGGCAAGATACAGCCCGATGTGTAACGAGAATGGTGGAACAGTAGATGACCTGATCGTATACAAAAGATCAGATGATCACTATTTTATCGTAGTAAATGCAGCAAACAAGGATAAGGATTATCAGTGGATGCTCGCACATCAGTCAGGAGAGGTTACATTTACAGATGTATCCGACCAGTATGGACAGATCGCTCTTCAGGGACCGAAGGCGATGGAAATCTTAAGAAAACTTACAACAGAAGAGAATATTCCAAAGAAATATTATCATGCAGTATTTGGCGCAGAAGTTGCCGGAATGCCTTGCATCGTATCCAAGACAGGATATACCGGTGAAGATGGTGTAGAGATCTACCTGGCAAGCGATCTGGCAGAAAAGATGTGGGAGACACTTCTTGAAGCAGGAAAAGAAGAAGGACTGATTCCTTGCGGACTGGGTGCAAGAGATACACTTCGTATGGAAGCTGCAATGCCTCTTTACGGACATGAGATGGATGATGAAGTATCACCTCTTGAAACAGGTCTGAACTTCGGTGTTAAGATGAAGAAAGACGAATTCATCGGAAAGAAAGCCATAGAAGACAGAGGAACACCAAAGATCGAAAGAATTGGTCTTAAAGTAACGGGAAGAGGAATCATCCGTGAACATCAGGATGTATACGTAGGAGATAAGAAGATCGGCCATACAACAAGCGGAACTCATTGTCCGTATCTTGGATATCCGATCGCAATGGCACTTGTTGATGCCGGAAGCGTAGCAATTGGCGATAAGGTAGAAGCAGATGTACGTGGAAGAAGAGTGGCAGCAGAAGTGGTTGCACTTCCGTTTTATAAGAGAGCAAAATGAAAGAAAATAATAACGAAAACAAATAGATTAACAGGCCGGTCGCAGAAAAAGCGATAGAGAGTGTTTGGAAAAGGCGACCGGCAGTTGAAAAGAAAAGGAGATTAAAATCATGGAAGTAAGAGCAGAATTAAAATATACAAAATCACACGAATGGGTAAAAGAAGAAGGCGGAGTTTGGACAATTGGTCTTACAGATTACGCACAGTCAGAACTCGGTGATCTGGTATTCGTAAATCTTCCGGAAGCTGGAGACAGTGTAGAAGCCGGAGAAGTATTTGGAGATGTTGAATCTGTAAAAGCGGTATCAGATGTATACTCACCGGTAACAGGAGAAGTTGAAGAAATCAACGAAGAACTTCTTGACGCACCAGAAAAGATCAATGGCGCTCCGTATGATGCATGGTTCATCAAAGTAAAAGATGTATCGGGAACAGAGGAACTTCTTTCAGCAGAAGAATATGAGGCATTTGCAGCAAGCGAAGAATAATCAGGGAAAGGCGGTGGACCATTTATGGGAAGCTATGTACCGAATACAAAAGAACAGCGTCAGGAAATGCTGAAAGAAATCGGGTTTCAGACAATTGATGATCTGTTCGCACACATTCCGGCAGAAGTAAAGATCCAGGGCGGTCTTAATATTCCGGAAGGAAAAACAGAATTAGAAGTACGTCGTGATATGGAAAATATTGCTGCAAAGAATCAGGTCTTTAAGACGATTTTCCGCGGCGCAGGCGCTTACCGGCATTTTATTCCGGCAACAGTAAAGAGCGTGATTTCAAAAGAAAATTTATTAACTGCATATACGCCATATCAGGCAGAAATCAGTCAGGGAATCTTACAGTCGATCTTCGAATATCAGACGATGATCTGCGATCTGACCGGAATGGATATTTCCAATGCCTGCGTATATGATGGTGCAGAAGCATCCGCAGAAGGTGTGGCAATGTGCCGTGACAGAAAACGCAGCAAAGCACTTGTTTCAGCTACCGTGAATCCATATGTTCTTGAAACAATCAAAACATACTGCTTCGGTAATGAAATGGAAATAGAAGTAATTCCGGAAAAAGACGGACTTACAGATATTGAATATCTGAAAGAACATGTAGATGCACAGACAGCATGTGTACTGATCCAGCATCCGAACTATTACGGTAATCTGGAAGAAGCAGCCGAGATTGGTGAGATCACACATGGAGCTGGTGCGAAATATGTGATGAATGTCAATCCGATTTCTCTCGGTGTAGTAAAGACACCGGCAGAATATGGAGCTGATGTGGCAGTTGGCGAAGGACAGCCACTTGGACTTTCTATTGCATTCGGCGGACCATATCTTGGATTTATGGCTGCAACACAGAAGATGATGAGAAATCTTCCGGGACGTATCGTTGGACAGACAGAAGACCACAATGGAAAGAAAGGTTATGTACTGACACTTCAGGCAAGAGAGCAGCACATCCGGAGAGAAAAAGCTTCCAGCAATATCTGCTCAAACCAGGCACTCTGCGCACTTGCAGTAGGCGTTTATCTGGCAACAATGGGCAATGAAGGGATTAAGAAAGCAGCAACACTTTCAACTTCAAAAGCACATTATCTTTCAGCAGAACTTGCAAAAGTTGGATATCAAACCGAGAACAAAGGAGAATTTTTCCATGAATTCGTAACTGTATCCGATGTTCCGGCCGCAAAAGCACTTGCAGCACTTGAGGAAAAAGGAATCCTTGGAGGATTTCCGCTTGACGAACACAGAATTCTGTGGTGCTGTACAGAAGTGAATACCAAAGAAGAGATGGACGCAGTTGTTCAGATTCTGAAGGAGGTGCAGTAATGTTAATATTTGAAAAAAGCAGACCTGGAAGAGGTTGCGATTTACTGCCAGAATGCGATGTAGAAGTAACACTTCCACAGGAAAAAGATAAAAGAGAGAAAAAACTTCATCTGCCAGAGCTTTCTGAAATTGAACTGAGCAGACATTATACAGAACTTGCAAAGAAATCACATGGTGTGAATGATGGTTTTTATCCACTCGGATCATGTACGATGAAGTATAATCCAAAGATCAATGAAGATATGGCGTCACTGCCTGGATTTACAGAGATCCATCCACTGCAGCCGAGACATACGGTACAGGGATGCCTGGAAGTCATCAAAGAATCTGAAAATCTTCTCTGCGAGATCACAGGTATGGATCGTATGACATTCCAGCCGGCAGCCGGTGCTCACGGAGAATTTACAGGACTTCTTCTGATCAAAGCATATCATAAGAGCCGTGGAGACGAAAAGAGAAAGAAAATTATTGTTCCGGATTCTGCACATGGAACCAACCCGGCAAGTGCGGCAATGGCAGGATTCCAGGTAGTCAGCATTGAATCTGCACCGGATGGTGGTGTTGATCTTGAAAAATTACAGGAAGTATGCGGAGAGGATACAGCAGGACTTATGCTTACAAATCCAAATACGGTAGGACTTTTTGATAAGAATATTCTGAAGATCACGGAGATCGTTCATAACTGTGGCGGCCTTTGCTATTATGACGGGGCAAACTTAAATGCAGTTATGGGAACTGTTCGCCCCGGAGATATGGGATTTGATGTGATCCATCTGAATCTTCACAAAACATTCTCAACTCCGCACGGTGGCGGTGGTCCTGGAAGCGGACCTGTTGGATGCAAGAGCATGCTGGTTCCGTTCCTTCCGTCTTATGTAGTAGATGGGGAAGAAGAACTGAAATTTGTAAAAGAACCACAGAGCATCGGTGAGATGAAGAGCTTCTATGGAAACTTTACAGTCATCGTAAAAGCACTTACTTATGTGAAGACACTGGGACGCGAAGGTATTCCGGAAGCGAGCCAGAATGCAGTTCTGAATGCAAATTACATGATGAACAAACTGAAAGACCTTTATACAATGGCGTATGACGAGGTATGTATGCATGAATTCGTAATGAGTCTTGCAGATTTGAAAAAGAAAACAGGAATTTCTGCAATGGATATTGCAAAAGGACTTCTTGATAACGGTATCCATCCACCGACAATGTACTTCCCGCTGATCGTTGAGGAAGCACTGATGGTAGAGCCGACAGAGACAGAGTCCAAAGAAACTCTGGATGAAGCAGTAGAAGTATTACGCAAACTGTATGAAATCGCAGAAACAGATGCCGAACAGCTTCATCAGGCGCCTGTTACAACACGGGTTACAAGAATGGATGAGGTTGGAGCAGCAAGACATCCATATCTGAGATACGAATGGCAGGACTAATAAGTTATAGCTTAAAGCGAGGGAAAAACTATGATTGAAAAGATTACTTATATTGAAAGCGATCAGTTCAGTCCATATAGAAATCTTGCAGTGGAGGAGTATTTGCTCCTCCACTGCGAGGATAAAGAATGTATTCTTTATCTGTGGCAGAATCAGAATACCGTTGTAATCGGACGGAATCAGAATGCCTGGAAAGAATGTAGAACAACAAAGCTTGAAGAAGAAGGTGGTCATCTTGCCAGACGCCTGTCAGGTGGCGGGGCTGTGTACCATGATCTGGGAAATATGAACTTCACATTTCTGATCAATAAAGAAGAATATAATCTGGACCGGCAGCTTCAGGTAATCATAGGAGCGATGGAGATCCTTGGATTGAAGGCTGAAAAATCCGGGAGTAATGACATCCTGATCGATGGAAAGAAATTTTCTGGTAATGCATTTTACGAACAGGAAAAGCATTGCTATCATCATGGCACGATCATGGTAGGAGTAAATATGGAAACCTTATCCAGATATCTGACTGTATCAAAGGATAAACTGAAATCAAAGGGGGTTGATTCAGTAAAATCCAGAGTGACAAATTTAAGAGATTATCTTCCGGAGCTTACAATGGAAGAACTGAAGGTGGCACTTAAACAGTCATTTGAAAAGGTATACGGATTAAAGGTACGTGATAAAAAAATAGAAGACCTTGATACCGGAGTAATTGCAGAAAGAGAGAAATTTTTCTCTTCATGGAACTGGCTTTATGGCAGAAAAATTGATTTTCAGTATGAGCTTTCCCACCGTTTTGGATGGGGAGGGATTACACTTCAGTTTGCAGTAGAATCAGGAAAGATCAAGGATGCAATTGCATGGTCGGATGCACTGAATCCGGATTTCATACATACACTTCCGAAGTATCTGAAAGGATTGAAGTACAGAAAGGAAAGTATCTGTACGGAATTGGGGCTTTTCTGGTCAGATGATCCACAGGAAGAGAAGAGATGATGAAAGACATTATCGAATGGATTCGGGGCGAGGAACTGTAGGAGGATGAAATAAAATGAGTGAGAAGTTTGATGTAGTAGTAATTGGAGCCGGTCCGGGAGGATATGTGGCAGCAATCAAATCTGCGAAGCTTGGAATGAAGACTGCAGTGATCGAAGAAAGAGAAGTCGGCGGAACATGCCTGAACAGGGGATGTATTCCGGCAAAAGCAATGATTCATGCATCGACATTATATCGTGAAATCAAAGAAGCGGATCGTTTCGGAATTTCAGCATCAGATGTTACTTATGATTTTGAAAAAATACTGGAATATAAGGAGCAGACAACCGGACAGCTTGTTCAGGGAGTAGAACAGCTTCTGCAGGCAAACGGCGTAACAAGATATTATGGAAAAGGCACACTTTTTGAGGGGAAAAAAGTTAAGATTACAGGGAATGAAGAACAGTCTGTCGAAGCAGAGAATATCATTCTGGCTTCTGGTTCCAAACCACTGATTCTTCCGATCCGGGGAATGGATCTTCCGAGAGTTCTGACAAGTGATGAACTTTTTAAGCTGAGTGAAGTTCCAAAGAGTCTGGTTATCATCGGTGGTGGTGTGATCAGTGTAGAATTTGCAACCGTGTATTCCGCACTTGGATCTAAGGTTACCATTCTTGAAGCAATGCCGCGCCTGGTTCCAAATATGGATAAAGAGATCGCACAAAACCTGAAACTGATCCTGAAGAAACGTGGCGTAGAAAGCCATACATCAGCAGCAGTACAGGGTGTGTATATGGAAGGGGATACTTGTGTATGTACTTTCGTTGAAAAAGAAAAAGAACAGACTGTAGAAGCAGAATATGTTCTGTGTGCAGTCGGAAGATGCCCGAATACCGACGGATTATTTGCAGAAGGTGCTGCTCCGGATATGGAAAGAGGACGTGTTCTTGTAAATGATAAATTCGAAAGCAGTATTCCGGGAGTCTATGCAATCGGTGATCTGATCTTTGGCGCACAGCTTGCCCATGTAGCAAGTGCACAGGGAATCGTTGTTGCAGAACAGCTGGCTGGAAAAGAACCTTCTGTGAATTTGGATGTGGTTCCGGGATGTGTTTATACAGATCCGGAAATCGCATCAGCAGGTATTACCGAAGATTCAGCCAAAGAACAGGGAATCAAAGTGAAGACTGGTAAATTTATCATGAGTGCCAATGGTAAATCGCTTATTACAAAAGAAGAAAGAGGATTTATCAAGATCGTGGCAGATGAAGAGACAGATGTGATTCTCGGAGCACAGATGATGTGTGCAAGAGCCACAGACATGATCGGTGAATTTGTAACTGCGATCGCAAACAAAATGACGGTTGCACAGCTTTTGAAGGGAATGCGTGCACATCCGACGTATAATGAAGGAATCGGAGAAGCCCTGGAAGAAGCAGAGGGTGGAGCGATCCACGTTGTACCAAAGAAAAAGAAATAGAACTGTACAGCAGTAATGGAATATGATAAAATATTCAGATATCAGCATATGCTGAAAAGTACAAAAAGGAAAATTAAATCATGTTATACGAAGAAGCAAGGGTATATTTGGATCATGTATCGAAATACGGAAGTGTACTTGGCTTAGATAGTATAAAGAGCTTATTGGGTGAGCTTGGAAATCCGCAGAAAGATTTGAAATTTATACATATAGCCGGGACTAATGGAAAAGGATCGATTCTCGCCGGACTCTCCGGTATCCTGCAGCAGGCTGGATACCGGACCGGAAGATACTGTTCTCCGACCGTGATGGGATATATGGAACGATTTCAGGTTGATGGCCAATGGATGGCGGAGGACGAGCTCGCCCCTTTTGTATCTCAGGTGAAAGAGGCAGCAGAAAAAGTAGAAGAAAAAACGGATCTCACCGTAACTGTTTTCGAGATAGAAACAGCGATCGCATTTCTCTATTTCAGAGAAAAACAGTGTGATTATGTCGTTCTGGAAGCCGGAATGGGTGGGCTTCTTGATGCGACAAATGTAATAGATACAACTGTTTTGAGTATTTTTGCATCGATCAGTATGGATCATATCGGAGTGCTGGGAAACACATTAGAAGAGATAGCAGAAAATAAAGCCGGAATTATAAAACCATCATGTCTGGCAGTTGTCACGTCGCCACAGCAGATGTCTGTGACCGATATCCTCCAGAAAAAGGCCGGAGAATGTGGATGCCGGTTTGTGGTTTCGCATCCGGAAAAGGCTGTGATTTCTGAAGAAACGATGGATGGACAGATTTTTTCTTATGGAGAATATAAAGATATCCGTCTTCGCCTGGCTGGCAGATATCAGATTGACAATGCGGCGACAGTATTGGAAGCTGTGGATGCGTTAAGAAGGAGCGGTGTCCCGATTCCGGAAGAGGCTGTAAGAAAGGGATTTGTGAAAGTGACATGGCCTGGACGGTTTCAGGTACTTGAAAAAGAACCGACCGTGATCGCCGACGGAGCGCATAACAGGGATGCCGCAAGAAGACTTGCGGAAAATGTGAGAACCTATCTGACGGACAGAAAGATTGTCGGTGTGATGGGGGTTTTTAAAGATAAAGAATATGAACAAATCGCAGAGATCATGGCTCCGTATCTTTCAAAGGTGTATACGATCGATCTTCAAATGGGGAGAGGAATCTGGGAAAAGAGAGATTATGTGAAGTATTAAAGGCCAAGAACGTACAGTCAGAACCGGCAGAGAACATTGCAGATGCGCTTGAAAAAGCAAAAGCAGAATGTGGGAAAGAAGATGTTGTTCTGGTGTTTGGTTCCTTATCTTATCTGGGAGAAGTGATAAGACTTGAACGGGAAACAAACGTGTTTGAAAGGAAAAAGGAAGAGAGAACATTATGGTAGATCATAAAAAAGTAGAACAGGCAATCCGTCTTTTACTGGAAGGAATCGGTGAAGATCCGGATAGGGAAGGACTGGCTGAGACACCGGACCGGATTGCAAGAATGTATGAAGAAATCTGTGGCGGAATGAATGAGGATGCAGCGGAACACCTGAAAAAGACATTTACAGCAGAAAACAATGAGATGGTTGTGGAAAAAGATATTACGTTTTATTCCATGTGTGAACATCATATGCTGCCATTTTACGGAAAGGTTCATATTGCCTATATTCCGGATGGAAAGGTAGTGGGACTTAGCAAGCTTGCACGGACTGTGGAAGTGTTTGCCAGAAGACTTCAGCTGCAGGAGCAGATGACAGCACAGATCGCGGATGCCCTGATGGAGAATCTTCATCCAAAGGGAGTAATGGTACTTGCTGAGGCAGAGCATATGTGTATGACCATGCGTGGGATCAAGAAGCCGGGAAGCAAGACGGTCAGTGTTGTTACAAGAGGTGCATTTGAAGAAAATGAAAAGCTGCAGAACATGTTTTTCCGTATGATAGGTTAGTGTGATGGAAATAAAACGAAAACTGGAAGAGCAGAGGAGGATGCAGAGAATCTGGAAAATATATGAGCATCCTCTTTTTATAGAAGGACTGGTAAAGAATAAAGAGGCGGAAAAGGAAAGAAGATTCTGCCATCATGATATGAACCATTTTCTGGATGTGTCACGTCTGATGTATATTTTTTCGATGGAGCGTGGATATGCCTTTGGAAAAGAAGAGATTTATGCGACGGCATTACTTCATGACATCGGGAAATGGCAGCAATATAAGGCGGGAGTTCCCCATGAGATAGCGAGTGCTGAAATTGCAAAAAGGATTCTGGAAGAGACTGGATTTACAAAGGAGGAGTCGGACAGGATTCTTTTTGCAATTTTAAGTCACCGGGGCAATGCAGAAGAGACAGAAAATGCAGGGCAGGATAAGTGGCAGCTTGCAGAAATCCTTTATGATGCAGATAAGATTTCCCGTGCGTGTTATACGTGTCCGGCTGAGAAGGACTGTAACTGGAGCGGAGAAAAGAAGAATCAGAAAATCATCTGGTAGAAAACGAGGAAACAAAATGAAAATTGGGAATAAAGAATTTGACACAGCAAAACATACTTATATTATGGGAATACTGAATGTGACGCCGGATTCTTTTTCGGACGGGGGAAAGTGGAACGGTTATGAAGCGGCAATGCGTCATGCAGAAGAGCTTTTAGAAGGCGGAACCGATATCCTGGATATCGGAGGAGAGTCCACAAGACCAGGACACCAGCAGATTACGTCAGAAGAAGAAATTACAAGAACTGCGCCGGTTATCGAGGCTGTCAAAAAGAATTTTGATGTGCCAATTTCCATTGATACTTATAAGAGTGATGTGGCAGAGGCAGCAGTTCAGGCAGGAGGCAGATCTTGTGAATGATATCTGGGGATTCCAGTACGATGAAAAGATGGCAGGTCTTGTGAAAAAATATGATGCGGCATGCTGTCTGATGCATAATAAAAATGAGGCGGTGTACAAGGATTTCCTGAAGGATATGTATGCAGAATTGCAGAAGTGTGTAGATACAGCGAAAGCGGCTGGGATTGAAGATGACCGGATCATGCTGGATCCGGGGGTTGGATTTGGAAAGACCTACGAGATGAACCTGGATGTGATGAAGCATCTGGATCTTTTTAACGGACTTGGATATCCGATGCTTCTTGGAACTTCCAGAAAATCCATGATCGGTCTGACACTGGATCTGCCGGTAACAGAAAGAGAAGAAGGAACTCTTGTCACAACCGTGATGGCAGTACAGAGTCATTATGGATTTGTGCGCGTTCATGATGCTGAGAAAAACCGCAGAGCGATCAAGATGACAGAAGTGATTCTGGCAAGAGAGTAAGCAGGAGAAAAAGATGGATCAGATAAAAATTGAAAACCTGGAAATATTTGCAAATCATGGGGTGTATCCGGAAGAAAACAGACTGGGACAGAAGTTTCTGGTTTCCTGCATTTTGTATGTGGATACACGCAAGGCGGGAAAAACGGATGACTTGGAAGCGTCTGTGAATTACGGAACCATTTCCCATCTGATAAAAGAAAAGATGGAAGAGAAGAATTACAGGCTGATCGAAGCAGTAGCAGAGCAGCTTGCAGAAGAGATCTTATTATTTGATGAGAAGATCCGGAAAGTCATGGTGGAAGTAAAGAAACCATGGGCACCGGTAGGACTGCCGCTTGAGACGGTTTCTGTGAAGATTGAACGTTGCTGGAATGAAGCGTTTATCGCACTCGGATCGAATATGGGTGATAAGAAAAAATACATTGAGAATGCGGTAGAAGAGCTGAAAAATGAAAAACTTTGCAGAGTCCTGAAGGTATCGAAACTGATCGGAACCGAGCCATATGGCGTGACGGATCAGGATGAATTCCTGAACGGGGCACTGAAAATGGAAACACTGCTTACCCCGCATGAGCTTCTGGAGCTGTTACACCGAATTGAGCAGGAAGCCGGAAGAAAGCGGATCCGCAGATGGGGACCGAGAACACTGGATCTGGACATCATTTTCTATGGGGATCAGATCATTGAAGAGGATGATTTATGTATACCACATATCGATATGCAGAACAGGGAATTTGTGCTTGGACCAATGTGTGAGATCGCACCGCATAAACGGCATCCGGTTTTGAAGAAAACGATGACGGAAATGCTTGTAAAGTTAAAGGGTAATAATTGACTTCTTATCGGGAGAGGGTTATACTGAAAGCATTGTGGGGAATCCCAACTGAATTGAAGAGAGGTATAGAAATGGAAGAAAAAAAGAATCTCTGGAGCTCTTATGATGAAGCTGCCAAAAAAGAACTTCATGAAATCAATGAAAAGTACAAAGCCTGCCTGGATGCCGGAAAGACAGAGCGTGAATGCGTAAAGCTTGCGGTTGAGATGGCGAAAGAAGCAGGATATCAGGATATCAAAGATGTTCTGAAAGAAGGAAAGAGCCTGAAAGCAGGAGATAAAGTATATGCGGTATGCATGGAAAAAATGCTTGCCATGTTCCGTATGGGCGAAGAACCGCTTTCAAACGGTATGAATATCCTTGGAGCTCATATCGATTCACCACGTATTGATGTGAAACAGAATCCATTATATGAAAGTGAAGGAATGGCTTATCTGGATACGCATTATTATGGTGGAATCAAAAAATACCAGTGGGTAACAGGACCGATGGCACTTCATGGTGTTGTTGCGAAAAAAGATGGAAGCGTAGAAGAGATCAGCATTGGGGAAAAAGAGTCTGATCCGGTATTTGTTATTACAGACCTTCTTGTTCATCTTGCAGCAAACCAGATGTCAAAGAAAGCAAGTGAAGTGATCGAAGGAGAAAAGCTGGATCTTCTGATTGGAAACAGTCCACTTGATAAAGCGGAGGGACTTGATGAAGAAGAAAAAGAAACGATCAAGGCTAACGTACTTCATATTTTAAAAGAGAACTATGGAATCGAAGAAGAGGATTTTGCATCGGCTGAGCTGGAAATTGTTCCGGCCGGAAAGGCAAGAGATTGTGGATTTGACCGCAGCATGATCCTTTCTTATGGACAGGATGACAGAGTCTGCGCATTTACTTCTCTGTTCGCTATGCTGGATGTGGAAAATGCAAAGCGTACAGGATGCTGTCTGTTAGTAGATAAAGAAGAGATCGGAAGCGTCGGAGCAACAGGAATGCATTCTCGTTTCTTTGAAAATACAGTTGCAGAGCTTGTTGCACTTACAGAAGGTGAATCTGAACTGAAGGTACGCCGTGCACTTGCTAATTCAAGAATGCTTTCTTCTGACGTAAGCGCTGCTTATGATCCGATGTTTGCAGAAGCATTTGAAAAGAGAAGTGCCGCTTTCTTTACAAAGGGACTTGCATTCAACAAGTTTACAGGAAGCCGCGGAAAGAGCGGATCCAATGATGCAAATGCAGAATATCTTGCAAGACTGCGCAAGGTGATGGACGATGCAGGCGTTACTTACCAGTTCGCAGAACTTGGTAAAGTCGATGTAGGCGGCGGCGGAACCATCGCATATATTATGGCAAATTATGGTATGGAAGTGATCGACAGCGGTGTTGCTGTACTTTCCATGCATGCACCTTATGAAGTCAGCAGCAAAGCTGATGTGTATGAAGCAGTAAAGGGATACAGAGCATTCCTTCTGAATATGTAAGAGATGAAAAGAACTCAGGCAAAACAATGGATACAGTCCGGTTTTGCCTGAGTTTTTTCTGATAATAACAAAATTTATAGTATATAAAAGAAATTTAATTACGGAGATTTTTTTTATAGAAGAAATCACTTGAAGGAATTGAACTCTTCGATAAATTCACTTTTTTTGTACGAAAAAAAGTGCATAAGGGTTGACTATCACAGTTAAAACATTTACAATATTAGTGCGGTAAAATCCGTTTTTTAAGGGCGATATAAGATATGAAAAGAGCAGACAGTTACCAGTCTGACTGTGATTTTCAAGTTTTATATATATCAATTACCAATAACGAGGAGGAATTGTAAAATGGCAAAATGGGTTTACATGTTTACAGAAGGTAATGCCGATATGAGAAACCTGCTTGGTGGTAAAGGTGCCAACCTTGCTGAAATGACAAACTTAGGTCTTCCTGTACCTCAGGGCTTCACAATCACAACAGAAGCTTGTACTCAGTACTATGAGGACGGAAGAAAAATTAATGATGAGATCATGGCTCAGATCATGGAAGCAATCACCAAGATGGAAGGAGTTACCGGAAAGAAATTCGGTGACAAAGAAAATCCTCTTCTTGTTTCCGTTCGTTCTGGTGCAAGAGCATCTATGCCTGGTATGATGGATACAATCCTGAACCTTGGTCTTAACGAAGACGTTGTCAATGTACTTGCTGAAAAATCAGGCAATCCACGTTGGGCTTGGGACTGCTACAGAAGATTTATCCAGATGTACTCAGACGTAGTTATGGAAGTAGGTAAAAAATACTTCGAAGAGCTGATCGACAAGATGAAAGCTGAAAGAGGCGTTAAACAGGACGTTGAACTTACAGCAGAAGATCTTCACGAATTAGCTAACCAGTTCAAGGCAGAATATAAAGAAAAAATCGGTGCTGATTTCCCGACAGATCCAAAGGAACAGTTAATGGGAAGCTATCAAAGCTGTATTCCGTTCATGGGATAACCCAAGAGCGAATGTTTACCGTCGTGACAACGATATCCCGTATTCATGGGGAACCGCTGTAAACGTACAGATGATGGCATTCGGTAACATGGGTGATGACTGTGGTACAGGTGTTGCATTTACACGTGACCCGGCTACAGGAGATAACGGTCTGTTTGGTGAATTCCTGACAAATGCTCAGGGTGAAGACGTTGTTGCCGGTGTTCGTACACCTATGCACATTTCCGAAATGGAACAGAAATTCCCAGAAGCATTCAAGCAGTTCAAAGAAGTATGCAAGACTCTGGAGAAACACTACAGAGATATGCAGGATATGGAGTTCACAGTTGAGCATGGAAAACTGTACATGCTGCAGACACGTAATGGTAAGAGAACCGCTCAGGCTGCTTTGAAGATCGCTTGCGATCTCGTTGATGAGGGAATGAGAACAGAAGAAGAAGCTGTAGCTATGATCGACCCACGTAACCTTGATACTCTGCTTCATCCACAGTTCGATGCTGCTGCACTGAAAGCTGCTGTACCGATGGCTAAAGCACTTGGAGCATCTCCAGGAGCTGCTTGTGGTAAGATCGTCTTCACAGCTGATGATGCTGTAGAATGGGCTGCAAGAGGAGAGAAAAGTTGTTCTGGTACGTCTGGAGACATCTCCGGAAGATATCACCGGTATGAAATCTGCACAGGGTATCCTGACAGTTCGTGGTGGTATGACATCACACGCAGCAGTTGTTGCACGTGGTATGGGAGCATGTTGTGTATCCGGATGTGGTGACATCATCATGGATGAAGAAAACAAGAAATTCACACTTGGTGGAAAAGAATACCATGAAGGAGATGCAATCTCTCTGGATGGTTCTACAGGTAACATCTATGACGGAATCATCCCGACTGTAGACGCTACAATCGCAGGTGAGTTCGGAAGTATCATGGGATGGGCTGACAAATACAGAACTATGAAAGTTCGTACAAATGCAGATACACCAGCAGATGCTAAGAAAGCCCGCGAACTTGGTGCTGAAGGTATCGGACTTTGCCGTACAGAGCATATGTTCTTCGAAGGCAACAGAATTGATGCATTCCGTGAAATGATCTGTGCTGAAACTGCAGAAGAAAGAGAAGCAGCACTGGCTAAGATCCTTCCGGAACAGCAGGGCGACTTCGAAAAACTGTATGAAGCACTGGAAGGAAACCCGGTTACTATCCGTTTCCTAGATCCACCGCTTCATGAATTCGTTCCTACAGAGGAAGAGGATATCAAGAAACTTGCTGATGCACAGGGCAAATCTGTTGACCAGATCAAAGCAATCATCAGCTCTCTGCACGAATTCAACCCAATGATGGGACATCGTGGATGCCGTCTTGCTGTTACTTATCCGGAAATCGCTAAGATGCAGACAACAGCAGTTATCCGTGCAGCTATCAATGTTAAGAAAGCTCATCCGGATTGGAATGTTAAACCGGAAATCATGATCCCGTTGGTTGGCGATATCAAAGAGCTTAAATATGTTAAGAAGTTTGTAGTAGAAACAGCTGACGCTGAAATCGCTGCTGCAGGAAGCGACCTTGAGTACGAAGTTGGTACAATGATCGAAATTCCAAGAGCAGCACTTACTGCAGATGAGATCGCAAAAGAAGCTGACTTCTTCTGCTTCGGTACAAACGACCTTACTCAGATGACATACGGCTTCTCACGTGATGATGCTGGTAAGTTCCTTGACGCTTACTATGACGCTAAGATCTTCGAGAACGATCCATTTGCTAAACTTGACCAGACAGGTGTTGGTAAACTTATGAAGATGGCTATCGAACTCGGAAAACCGGTTAATCCGAAACTTCACGTTGGTATCTGTGGAGAACATGGTGGAGATCCAAGCTCTGTAGAATTCTGCAACAGCATTGGTCTTGATTATGTATCTTGCTCACCATTCCGTGTACCGATCGCTCGTCTGGCTGCTGCTCAGGCTGCAATCGCTCAGAAGAATGCAAAATAAGCATATTGCGTATAGCAAGAAATAAATAATAAGAGGGCGTGTGAAAAAACCTTTCGTTTTTTCACACGCTCTCTTATTTTATCTAGTTATAGATTAGAAATATTAAATTATGATTAAAATGAAAATTTTACTGTTCTTTTCAGAATATATATGATACACTGAATCCACCAAATCAAAAAATCTTTTATCAAATCATTTTTGCAAAGAGTAAATTGATTGCAAATTATTACAAGCTAAAACAAATCAAGACAGTCTAATTAAATAGGTTGATTATAATTCCAAAAAAAATGAAAATAAATCAAGAAGTTTCCAGAAATGGATTGATTATAATTCCTGAAAATGAAAATAAATCAAGATAATTTCAGAAATAGATTGATTGCATACCGGAAAAATGAAAATAAATCAAGAAGATGATGTAAATAAATTGATTGTATTCTAAAAAACTCAAAGAAAATCAAAAAGATTACAGAAATGAGTTGATTGTAATTGACAAAACTCGAAATAAATCAAGAAGATTATAGGAATGAGTTGATTATAATTTTCAAAATTCGAAACAAATCAAGAAAATTCTCGAAATGAATTGATTAGGATTTGAAAAATAGAAAAGCAAAGGAGAAATGTATATATATGTATGAATTAGAAAACATGCTCTTCAGATGCAGGAACATTTGGAGAAAGTTGTTACGCAAGCTAAAGCTGATTTGAATACAACAGTACCAGAAGGACACCTCAGAATTTCAATAGATAAAAATAAGCCGCGCTATTATCAATGTATAGATGATAACAAAGGAGTCTACATTCCAAGAGATAATAAAGAATTGCCAAAGCGCCTGGCGCAAAAAGGTTATAATAAGGCAGTGGTAAAAAAGGGAGAAGCAAGGCTTAAACAAATAAAGAGAATAACAAAAAATTATTCGGATGATGAAATTGAGAAAATTTATACGTCTATGAATAAAGCGAGACAATTACTGGTAACTCCGATCGAACCAACATGGGATCAGCTGCTTACAAAATGGTATGAAGAAGAATATCAGGGGAAAGAGTTTAAGGAGGGAACACCATTAATTCTTACTGAGAAGGGAGAACGTGTCAGATCAAAGTCAGAGAAGATATTAGCAGATTATTTTTATAGAAAGAATATTCTTTACAAATATGAAAAGCCACTTCATCTGAAAGGGTATGGTACCGTGTATCCAGATTTTACATTTTTGTCAAGAAAGACTTACCGGGAAATATATTGGGAACATGAAGGAATGATGGATAAACAGGATTATGCAAGAGCAGCTGTGCGAAAAATAGAATTGTATCAAATAAATCATATATATCCAGGCGATCGGTTGATTATATCTTTTGAGACAGAACAAAATGTATTGAATTCAAAGATAATAGAGAATCTGATAGAAAAATATTTGATATAAAAGGACTTATGATATAATTAGCTTGTTGGGGAGAAGGATACCCTGATGGAGAGATAGAGCTGTTTGGAAAAATCTTACACCGCGATGAACATTTGCTATACAAGTATGCAGAGAATGAAATGTTTAAAAAGAATAAAGTCTAGGACGGAGGAGAACTACATGGAATTAGTAAACGGAAGACCAACAGACACACAAGGCAGATTGGACAAGGAAATCCGCGTATATGACTTCCTTGATTCGCTTGGAGTCGTATACCAGAGAATCGACCATGAAGCCGCAATGACAATGGAGGCATGCGAGGAAATCGACCGGACGCTGGAGGCGACGATCTGCAAGAATCTGCTTTTATGCAACCGACAGGAGACACAGTTTTATTTACTGATGCTTCCGGGGGATAAGGTGTTTAAAACAAAGGATTTGTCAGCGCAGATTGGTTCGTCCAGACTTTCTTTTGCAAAAGCGGAGTATATGGAACAATATCTGGACATCACGCCGGGATCTTTAAGTGTGCTTGGACTGATGAATGATAAGGACAAGATGGTACGGCTTCTGATTGATGAAGATGTGCTTACAGGAGAATATATCGGATGTCATCCATGTATCAATACATCGAGTCTCAGACTTAAGACAAAAGATCTGGTAGAGAAGATTATTCCGGCAATGGAACATGAGCCGACCATCGTGAAGCTAAATCCAGAAAATGAAAAAGTACTTAGAAACAGCAATATAGAAACAGAAAGATTTTTGACAGTGCAAATATAAAAACTGGATAATGAAAATATAACAAAATCTATATAAAAACAAAATAAATTCATGCAAAATTCATACAAAAAAGAAAGAAACACCTTGACGAAAAGAAAGATTTCTCTTAAAATATGAAAGGTTGTGCAAAAGAAGAACAACTGCCGTGCAGAATCATCTGGATACAGACAGATATGCGGCAGTTTTATTATGTGACATAGTATAGAATTGTACATATATTACAGTCTATATTTATGACACAGGCAATTTAGTGAAAATTATATTTTATCATGCAAATAAAAGGAGAGATATACGGATGAAGTATGATGTAATTATTATCGGTGCCGGACCAGGCGGAATTTTTGCTGCTTATGAGTTGATGAAAAAGAAACCAGACTGCAAGATCGCAGTATTTGAAGAAGGTTATCCGCTGGAAAAGAGAAAATGTCCGATTGATGGCGAAAAAGTAAAGAGCTGTATCAACTGCAAACGCTGCTCGATCATGTGCGGATTTGGCGGAGCCGGAGCATTTTCAGATGGAAAATACAATATCACCAATGATTTCGGCGGAACTTTATTTGAGTATATCGGTAAAAAACAGGCTGTTGAGCTGATGAAGTACGTCGATGAGATCAATATGGAAAATGGTGGAGAAGGGACAAAACTGTACTCCACAGCCGGAACAAAATTTAAAAAGCTTTGTCTTCAGAACAAGCTGAATCTTCTGGATGCATCTGTACGTCATCTGGGAACAGATATCAATTACGTCGTTCTTCAGAATCTTTATGATCAAATGAAGGATAAAATGGACTTCTTCTTTGATGCACCGGTTGAGACAATCGAGATCACTGATGGCGGATACCGCATTATATGTGAAAATGGCGCTTATGAATGTAAGAAATGTGTGGTTTCTGTCGGACGAAGCGGAAGCAAATGGATGGAAAAGGTCTGCAAGGATCTTGCAATCCCGACAAAGTCCAACCGTGTGGATATCGGTGTTCGTGTAGAGCTTCCGGCAGTCATCTTCTCACATCTGACAGATGAGCTTTACGAGAGCAAGATCGTATATCGTACAGAAAAATTCGAGGATAATGTGCGTACTTTCTGTATGAATCCAAACGGAATTGTTGTAAATGAAAATACCAACGGAATCATCACGGTAAACGGACACAGCTATGAAGGAAATGAAAAAAAGACGGACAACACCAACTTTGCCCTTCTGGTTGCAAAGCATTTCTCTAGCCGTTTAAAGACAGTAACGGATATGGAGAAAGTATTGCCAGACTCTCCAACATGCTGGGTGGAGGCGTTATTGTACAGCGTTTTGGTGATCTGGTACGTGGAAGAAGAAGTACAGAGAAACGTATCGAAGAGGGACTGGTAACACCGACTTTATCAGCAACACCGGGTGATCTGAGTCTGGTTCTTCCAAAGCGAATCATGGATGGAATCATTGAGATGATCTATGCACTGGATAAGGTTGCACCTGGTACAGCAAATGACGATACCCTTCTCTATGGTGTGGAAGTAAAATTCTACAATATGGAAGTAGAGATCGATAAGAATCTGGAAAGCTGCTATAAGGGACTGTATGTGATCGGTGACGGAAGTGGTGTTACACATTCTCTGTCCCATGCATCTGCAAGTGGTGTTTATGTTGCGAGACATATTATCAGCGAAGAAGAATAGTCTGCAAATAAAAAGTCGGACTGGGATGGAAAAGTAAAATAAAGAGAAAATTAAAAACCGTAAATCCGGAGATTTGCAGTATTGTAAAAAGCAAATCCGGATTTACGGTTTTTTGTTGTATCGAAAAAGTAGTAGAACTTTTTGATGCAGATATGCCTAGTTTTTTATGGTTGCCCGCCGGTAAGTCATATAGGCGATCACAGCAGTTGCAAATTCGGTAATTCCGAATGCGTACCAGATCCCGGAAGCCCCGAAGATCCGGCTTAAGATAAATGCGGTCGGAATAATGATGATCGTATATCTGCACAGTGAGATGATCAGGGACGGTGTTCCCTTTCCAAGTCCTTCGAGTGCACCAGAGCTGGTGATGGACACGGAAGAAACTAAAAATCCGAGGCTGATAATCCGAAGTGCCATTCCTCCTGCATGAATGGTTTCCGGATTAGAACTGAACAGTGCAATCAGTGAATCCGGGAAGAGCTGGCAGAAAACGGTACCAAAGAGCATGATCCCAAGACTCAGATAAAGGGTATCGGCAAACAGTCTGTGGACACGCTTTGTCTCACCGGCACCGTAGTTGTATCCGATCAGCGGACGCATTCCCTGGATGATTCCATTTGCCGGAAGATACAGGAAGGTCTGAAGCTTGTAATAGATTCCGAGTACCACCACGTAAACCTGGGAGTAGGCGGAGAGAATCCCATTCAGTGCGGTGATAAGCAGGGATGGAAGTGCCATATTCAAAGTGGCAGGGATTCCAACCGCGTAAAGCCGTCCGGCCATGGCACGATCTACGTGGCAGCTTTTATGAATCTTCACCGGAAGCGGTCTGGTAAAATAAAAGGCAAGGTACAGTACCAGTGTGACAACCTGACCAAGACCGGTTGCAAGTGCGGCTCCTTCAATTCCCATTTTCGGGAACGGTCCGATTCCGAAGATCAGAAGTGGATCCAGTACGATATTGAAAATACATCCGCTCATCATGCAGATCATGGACACGCGCATCCGTCCGACTGCCTGAAAAATTTTTCCCAGGTAATTTCAAGAGAGATTACAATGGAAAATCCAAATGCGATCCGGGAGTAGGCATTTCCCATCTGAATAACGGTCACGTCTTTTGTAAAAATCTGTAAAAATAGCGGCATTACGGCAATTGTGACTACGGTAAGAACAATACCGTGGATGACAGAGAGAAAAAGTCCCTGTGTGGCAGCTGCATCCGCTTTTTTCTGATCCTGGGCGCCAAGGAAAAAGGCAATGGCAGCATTGATCCCGATTCCAAAGCCGACACCGACTGAGGTGATAAAATTTTGATCGGGTAGACTAAGGACAGAGCAGTCATTGCTTCTTCACTGATCCGTGCAACGAAATAGCTGTCAACAATATTATAAAGAGAGTTGACCATCATTGAAATCACCATTGGCAGAGCCATGGAAAGCAGAAGCGGCAGAATCGGTTTTTCTTTCATGTAAGTCTGGTTCATAAACATTCCTCCTGATAAAGGTAAAGCATAAGGTACAAAATCTGTAAAAAAGGGCAGAAGCCCGATACATAAAAAGCCACATAACTGCCGCTGTATGCAACAAGTTATGTGGCGAAAAGTAGATATCTATTTTGATATCCAGAAAAATCCACAAAGATTTTGGTATAAAATTACACAGATAGTTATTTTAAAAATTTTCCTTCCATTTGTCAATATCTTTTTGAAAAAATAACAATTAAAATATTGACAAAAAAGTAAGTCTAAACTAACATGAGTGTATGAAATATAACATTACTATGATGCGAGTAACTAAAGGAAGGAGTAGAGGAATGTTTTTAGAGATTAAGGGGATTAAAAAGTCGTTTGGAACAGGCGACAGCCGAGTAAATGTTCTGAAAGGATTTGATCTGGAAATTGAAAGAGGAGAGTTTTGTGTGCTTCTGGGACCATCCGGTTCCGGAAAATCGACTCTTCTGAATATTATAGGCGGTATTGACGGGGCAGATGAAGGAAGTATTACGATTGATGGAGAACAGCTGGAGGATATGACAGAGAAGAAGCTGTCCCTGTACCGGAGAAAGCATCTGGGTTATATATTCCAGATGTACAATTTGATTCCAAACCTGACACTTAGAGAAAATATTGAAATCGGTGCTTATTTAAGTAATCGTCCGCTGGATGTGGATGAGCTGATGCAAACGCTGGGTATTTATGAACATCAACGGAAGCTTCCGAACCAGCTTTCCGGAGGACAGCAGCAGAGAACCGCGATTGGACGTGCAATTGTCAAAAATCCGGACATCCTGCTTTGTGATGAGCCTACCGGCGCACTGGACTACAACACATCCAAGGAAATCCTGAAGCTGATCGAAACAGTCAATCAGAAATACGGAAATACTATAGTCATGGTTACTCATAACGATGCCATCAAGGATATGGCAGACCGTGTGGTAAAGCTTCGTGACGGTATGATCCGCAAAAATTACTGTAATGAGCATAAACTTTCTGCAAGTGAGCTGGAATGGTAAGGAGGACGCGTGTTATGAAGAGTCCGTTGAGAAAACGGCTTCCGAGAGAACTGAAGGGAGAAATTGGAAAATACCTGGTGGTTCTGATCCTTATGATTGCAACGATTGGGTTTGTATCCGGCTTTCTGGTTGCTGACGGAAGCATGATAAAAGCATATAATGAAGGCTTTGAGAAATACAAGATTGAAGATGGAAATTTCCGGGTAAAGAAAAAAATTACCAAAGCACAACAGGGAAATATCGAGAAAAATGGCGTGACACTGTATGAAAACTTTTATCTGGAAGAGGCACTGGATAATGGAAGTACCATGCGTATTTTCAAAAACAGGGAAGAGATCAACCTGGTGTGCCTGATGGAAGGAAAGCTTCCTGAAAAAGCAGGAGAAATGGCAATTGATCGTATGTATGCGGACAATAATAAGATTTCTGTCGGAGATACACTGAAAAGTGGTTCACAAAAGTGGAAAGTCACAGGATTTGTGGCACTGTCTGACTATAGCTGCCTGTTCCAGAACAATAATGACAGCATGTTTGATGCAGTCAAATTCGGGGTATCGGTTGTAACACCGGAAGAGTTTGAATCTCTGAATCAGGATAAGATTCAGTACAGTTATTCCTGGGTGTATGACAAAGAACCGAAAAATGAAAAACAGGAAAAAAAGATGTCGGAAGATCTGATGGAAGCATTAGGGGAAGAAGTCACTCTGGAGTCTTTTGTGCCACAGTATCTGAACCAGGCAATTACATTTACCGGTGATGATATGGGGAGTGACCGTGCAATGATCACAATGCTCCTCTATATGATCATTGTGATCATTGCGTTTGTATTTGGAATCACGATCAGCAATACGATCCGGAAAGAAGCAGGCGTGATCGGAACTCTGCGGGCTTCCGGGTATACAAGAAAAGAACTGATCGGACATTACATGGCACTTCCGGTGATCGTCACGCTGATCGGTGCGTTGATTGGAAATATTCTGGGTTATACAGCACTGAAAAAAGTATGTGCGGGGATGTATTATGGAAGCTATAGTCTTCCGACCTATGTGACAGTATGGAATGCAGAGACTTTCTGGATGACAACGGTGGTTCCGGTGCTGATCATGCTGGTAGTCAACTATGGAATCCTTCGTTACAAGCTGAGGCTTTCACCGCTGAAATTCCTGAGAAGAGATCTTTTTGGAAGCAGGCGGAAAAGAGCAGTCCGGTTAAGACCGAAACTTGGAATTTTCCATCGGTTCCGACTGCGTGTGATCTTCCAGAATATGAGCAATTATATCGTGCTTTTTATCGGAATTGTATTTGCAAACCTGCTCTTATTCTTTGGACTTTTACTGCCTTCTGTACTGAATCATTATCAGCAGGAAATTCAGAGCAATATGCTTGCAAAATACCAGTATATGCTGGAGGTTCCGGTAAGTGCGATGAGCGGAAACAAACTGGACAGTATGCTGGAGCTTTTACAGTTCTCTTATGGAACAAAGACGGAAAATGAAGATGCGGAAGCGTTCAGTGCTTACTCATTGGAAACATTGCCAAGCAAATATAAGACAGATGAAGTGATCCTGTACGGAATCAAACCGGACAGTAAATATATCGATGCAGATCTGGAGGACGGTGACGGTGTCTATATTTCCAGTGCCTATGCAGAGAAGTTTTTGTTGAAGCCGGGAGACTCGATCACGTTGAAAGAAAAATATGAAAAGACAAAGTATACATTCAAGGTTAAAGGAATCTACAAATACAGCGGTGGAATCTGTGTCTTTATGCCACAGGAGCAGTTAAATGATACCTTTGATCTGGGAAACGATTATTTCAGTGGATATTTTTCCAATTCGAAGATTAAGGATATTGACGGGAAATACATCGGTTCGGTGCTTGATCTGGAAGCACTGACAAAGATTTCGAGACAGCTGGATGTATCTATGGGAAATATGATGGGGATGGTAAATGCCTTTGCAATTGGAATTTACATGGTCGTGATCTATCTGTTATCCAAGATCATTATTGAGAAAAATGCACAGGCTATTTCCATGACGAAGATCCTGGGATATACCAATGGAGAGATCAGCAGGCTTTATATCTGGCCGACGACGATCGTGGTGATCATATGTCTGCTTCTCAGCCTGCCGATTGAGAAAGCAGTTATGAATGTGCTGTTCCGGGAAATGATGCTGACGAGTATTTCCGGCTGGATCGCTCTTTGGATCGATCCGAAGATCTATGTGGAAATGTTTCTGATCGGGATCGGAACCTATGCAGTTGTGGCAATGATAGAATATCGAAGGATTAAACATGTGCCGATGGATGAGGCACTGAAAAATGTAGAGTAAGAGGCAGAAAATAAGAGAATTAAGGTACGGATCAGGGCAGACTAAGCTGCCCTGTAGATTGCCGGGACGATCTCGCGGAGGAGAGCAAGAAGCGCCTGAAACTGTGCATGATGATAAATGTTTTTCCGGTAGACGGCACAGATATCCCTGGTGTCATGAAAGTGATCCGGGATAAAGAAATGAATGTCCGGAAAGGAAGTAGTCCGTGCATAAATTTCAGGAAGAAAGGCAATCCCCATCCCTCGTTTTGCAAGAGAAAAGGCAGTATTACTGCTGGTGCAGATGCAGCGGATATTTGGATGGAAGGCAGCAGTATCGCAGATCTTCCGGCTGATCTTTCCGAGATCGTGATCTTCTGAAAGCAGAATAAATGGAACTGCAGATAACGCAGGTAAATGAATTTGAGGAGTGGCAGAGATGCCCTCCTTTTTTGGTGATGGATCGGAAAAAGGACACAGAGAGTCAGGAATTGCCAGGACAAAGCTTTCCTTTACCAGAAGCTCACTCTCAAAATTGATAGTATCTGGGCTGGAAATATCGAGAATCAGATCCAGCTTGTCTTCTTCCAGCATCTGACGCAGGATGTAAGTCGGCTGCTCAATGATCTGGATATCACAGTTCTCATACATGGAATAAAAGCGTTCCAGAACCGGTGCCAGAAGCCGTTCACTTCGGTGGGGACTGAGACCCAGCCGGATCAGTGTCCGGGAGCCGGAAACGATATCACCAAGCTTCCATTCCAACTGGGTATGAGAGTGGATGGTAGAAATTGCCCATTCATAGAAAAGGGAGCCTGCATAGGTAAGCTTCATCTCGCCACGGTTCCGTTCAAAAAGAGGGATTCCGGTTTCTTTTTCCAGAGCCTGAATGCTTAAGGAAAGGGAAGGCTGGGAAATATAAAGCTTCTGCGCCGCTTTGGTGATACTTTTTTCTTCGGCAATGGTGATGACATATTGCAGCTGATTCCAGTTCATAAAAAATCCTCCATAGGTTTAAACTATATTTTTAATAATAAAACATATATTTTACTAATGTCAATAGAGATGATAAAGTAAAAAAACAGGAGGAAGAAGAGATGAGTAAAGAGAGAATCAAAAATGGACTGATGCTGTTTGCATTTTTCTTTAAGATAGGATGTTTTACATTTGGAGGCGGATGGAGCATTCTGGCGCAGATGGAGCAGGAGTTTGTAGATAAACGAAAGCTGATCACAAAAGAGGAACTGCTGGATATGGTTGCAGTTGGAAAGTCAGTTCCCGGAATTATGATCACCAATATCAGTATGCTGTTTGGCTATTATGTAGGTGGCTGGTTCGGAGGTGTCTGTGCAGTACTCGGAATGACCTGTCCGGCGGTTCTGATCCTGTCGTTTGTTACTGCATTTTATAAGGTGCTGAAAAGTAATGTCTGGTGCTATGCGGCACTTCGCGGAATCCGCTGTGCGGTAGTTCCGATTATGGGAAGTGCGGCACTTTCACTGGGGAAAGAAGCGTTCCGCAGAAAATCAGCAATCCCGATCTGTGCGTTAGCACTGGCGTTCTGTGTATTTACGGATATCAGTAATGTGGTGATGATCGTAGCGGGAGTGATACTGGCGCTTTCTATAAGAGCGGTGAAAAAGACAAGAGGAGGACAGACGGCATGATCTATCTCAGACTTTTTACAGCGTTTATGAAAATCGGATTTACCAGCTTTGGCGGAATGTCGATGATCCCGGTTATTATGCAGGAGATGAAGGTCAATCAGTGGATGAGGGCGGAGGATCTGACTAACTTGATCGCTATCGCAGAAATGACACCGGGGCCGCTTGGGATTAACTGTGCGACTTTTGCCGGGATGCAGACGGCAGATGTTCTGGGTGGGATTGCAGCGGTTATGGGCGTGCTGATGCCAGCTTATACGCTGACGCTTGGCGTAGCGGTGTGCTTCGCAAAGTTCCGTGGCAATGATATTATGAGCTGTATGTTAAATGTGATCAAGCCAATCTGCATCGCAATGATCCTTGCGGTGATTCTGGATTTGATGCAGGAAAATTATTTTCCGGATGCGAGGATTGATTGGTTTGGGTGCGGGATCGGAGTGGTGATGTTCTATCTGATATTGAAGAAGAACTGGTCAGTACCGAAGGTGATCACTCTTGCGGCGGTGTTTGGAATAGTTGGATATGGTGTGCTTGGGATTGGATAGATTTATAGATAGAACAGGAGAGTTATTCTTTTGCAAATTTGAAGATTTGTAAGAGGGTAACTCTCTTTTTGTTTCATAGGAAATTCCGAAGAAACTTCCTATGAAACAAAAGGCACTGCGTGCCAGAGATGCACAATCTTTTTTAATGCGATTTTACATAACTATGATCATGGGAAAGAAAAAATGATAGAAGAAAGAAAATTTAACCTAAACTTAACATAGATTTGATTGGAATTGCATAGACCACAGATAAAATGGAAAATGAGCTGAAAGGGAAACATCATTGTAAAAAGTAAGTTTAAAAGATATTAACAAACACAGGGTAAATTGAGAGAGGAATTAACATGAACGAGAAAATTCAGATCATTTTCGGACTGCTTGGCGGTCTGGCAGTCTTTTATCTATGGAATGAATATGATGAGTGAATGTCTGCAAAAGGCGGCGGGCGATAAAATGAAAAGCATTCTTGCACTTCTGACGAAGAATCCGCTTCTGGGTGTGCTTGCCGGTGCGCTTACAACCGCGGTACTCCAGAGCAGCAGTGCGACGACAGTTATGGCGATCGGTTTCGTAAGTGCGGGACTGATGAACCTGCCACAGGCAATTTCCATCATTTTTGGTGCAAATATTGGTACTACTATGACCGCACAGATTATAGCCTTTAAGATCACAGACTATATTTATGCGTTTATTTTTATTGGATTTCTGATTTCATTTGTAACAAAATCAGAGAAAGTAAAAAGTATCGGTCAGACGATTTTTGCCTTTGGTCTTTTGTTCCTTGGAATTGAAACAATGGGAGATGTCATGAAACCGTTGGCATCCAGTCCGGTATTCACAGACTTGATCGGACGGGTTGCACATATTCCGGTACTTGGTGTGGCAGTTGGTACAGTTATGACGCTGGTTGTACAGAGCAGTAGTGCAACGATCGCAGTCTTGCAGAACTTAGCTTCCCAGCCGGGGCCGGACGGGGTTACGAGTATACTTGGGCTTGCAGGAGCAATCCCGATTCTTTTAGGAGATAATATCGGTACAACGATCACAGCACTCCTTGCCAGTATCGGACAGTCAAAAGATGCGAAGAGAACCGCTGTGGCGCATTGTATTTTTAATATTTCCGGCTGCTTTTTGTTTATCTGGTTTGTAAAACCATACGCAGCCCTGATCCAGTACATCTCTCCGAAAGGACCGGAGATTGCAGTTATTTCCAGACAGATTGCAAATGCACATACTGTATTTAACATCACAATGACACTGATCTGGGTATGCCTGATTAAATTGATGGTGAAGATTGTCATGACACTGATTCCGGATGGCAAAAAAGGTGTTGAAGATCCAGGCAGCCCGATTTATCTGGATGAAAATATCATCAGTCAGCCGGCAGCAGCGCTGCAGCTTGTGGCAAAAGAGATTTTCCGTATGAGTGACCAGGTAGGAGATATTCTGAAGAAAACGATTGAGCTTGTGAAAAATGAAGAAGTGAAATCTATTGACGGTCTGAAAGAAAACGGAGAACAGGTTGAACGCCTTGGAAAGTGTATTACCGAATATCTTGCAGCTTTGTTTTCTTCGGGGTCATTGACCGAGCAGCAGGCAGCGCAGACGGCGAGCCTCATGTGTGTACTCAGCGATGTGGAACGTATGGGAACCTTAAGTGTGGAAATGGCAGAATGTATGTTGGAAAGATCAGACCGGAAGTATAAATATACACCGGAAGCGATGGATGAGCTGCAGAAGAGTTTGAAAGTACTGAATAAGATGTTCTGTGGTTCTCTGAAGGCACTGCAGGGAGATGATGGTATCGAACCAGGCAAGATGATGAAGCGAAAGGATAAGCTTCTGGATCTGGATATCAAGATGCGGAAAGCGCATATTGAGCGTGTCAATAAAGGAAAATGTAAGGCAAGCCTTACTGCTCCGTTTACCAATATCCTGCATCTGATCGACCGTATGGGAAACAGTTGTATCAATCTTGCGGATGTGGCGGAAAGCGGAACAAGTATGAAATACTTTATGCTGGAAGAAAAATAAGAAGATGGAAAAATCCACGGACTTTAGAAGATTCAAAGTCCGTGGATTTTTTTAATCATGATATACGATTTTCCCACCACAGATCGTATACTTCACTTTGCCATACATAGGCGTTCCGGTAAATGGTGAGTTGGATGAAAGGGATGCATACTCGGTTGGAGTCCAACATTCGTTTTCATCGAAGATTACAAGGTCAGCTGCCTTTCCTTCGGCGAGCTGTCCGTATGGAAGGTGGTAAAGCTTTGCCGGATTGATGGTCATTTTCCAGAAGCTGAATAAGAGATAAATGTCCTGGTCTTACAAGGCTTGTGATGCCAAGGGCAAGGGAAGTCTCCAGACCGATGATTCCGCTTGGAGCTTCGGTGATTGGTTTTGCTTTTTCTTCTTTGCTGTGCGGTGCATGGTCGGTGGCAATCAAGTCGATGGTTCCATCTGCAAGTCCCTGAATAATCGCCTGACGGTCCTTTTCGGTACGGAGCGGCGGATTCATTTTCGCAAGTGTTCCATGCTCAAGGACTGCGTCTTCCGTCAGTGTAAAATGATGTGGTGTGGCTTCGGCGTGAAGTTTTGCACCCATTTTCTTATAAGTACGAACCAGATCGACAGAGATACCGGAGCTGATATGCTGGATCACAACATCGGCGCCGGATTTCAGTGCCAGCATGCAGTCTCTTGCAACCAGAGATTCTTCTGCAATGGAAGGAGAACCGTAGATGCCAAGCGCATCGGATACCTTTCCGTGGCTGATTCCGTTGTTGCGGATGAAAGAAGGATCTTCTTCGTGAAGGCTGACCGGTACGTTAAGCTTTGCCGCCTTTTCCATTGCGTGGAAGCAGAATTCTGCGTTTAGAAGCGGGATCCCGTCATCGGTAAATCCACATGCGCCTGCTTCTTTTAAGGCGTCCATATCGGTTTCTTCCTGCCCTTTCAGGTTGCAGGAAATCGAAGCAGCCTGGAAGATACGGATCTTTTCTTTGGAAGCACGCGAAAGGTTGTCTTTGAGAACCGGAACAGAGTCCACAGTCGGGGAAGTATTTGCCATGCAGATCACGGAAGTAAAACCGCCTTTTGCAGAGGCAAGTGCGCCGGTGTGGATGGTTTCTTTATAAGTAAATCCCGGATCACGGAAATGAACGTGGGTGTCAATCAGTCCCGGTGCAACCACAAGCCCGGCTGCGTCAAGGACTTCCTCTCCTTCTTTTGTAATCAGGGATGCCATTTCTTTGATGATGCCATTTTCAATCAGAAGATCCATTTTTTCGGAAAGTCCGGAAGCAGGATCGATGACAAGTCCGTTTTTGATAATCATAGTAGTTAAGCCTCCTTGCAGGATATTAGTCTGCTTCTAGTATACGGGATGGGAAAAAGGTTTGTCAATGCGACAGGAGAAGTTGAGAAAATAAGACTGGCTACAGAATCCAAAAGAGATTTCAGTTTTGATGTATCCGATCTGGTATGTATCAAAATTGAAATCTTTTTTCTTTTATGCATGTCTCATATTCTTTTCAAGAGCAACTCTCTTCTTCCCGGTTGCACGGTAGAATTCTACGTGTTTTCCAAGAAAACTCTGGATGGCGGAAACGGTTTTTCCAGTCAGGAATGCACAGAAGACAGTGCCGATTCCGATGCCGTAGAATCCGTGGAGGATTGCAAGGGAAAGAACCACAGTAGTCGTCAGACAGGTGAGATCGAAGGTTGTCTTAACGATTTTATAGTTCTTTTTTACAATATCGGACAGATCGCGAGGGAAGATATCTGTCGGGATGATTGGAAGCATACAGCTGTTGGCAAGGCAGATACCGAAGCACACCAGTAAGAATCCTGCCAGGAAATAAATCGTGTGAAGAGGCAGGGAGTTCGGCAGAGCCTGGATCCATGCGTTGTGTACGTCGATCATTTTTCCAAATCCGATCCCGACTACGAAAGAGAAAAGGTAGCCGGGGCAGAATGAACGCTTGAGGATCATCAGTGTAATGACAAGCAGTGTCTGGAAAATATAATTCCATGTTCCAAAACTGAACACTGGGAAGGCGATGTTAAATACAAGCGGCACTGAGGAGATCGTTGAGATCCCGAATCCGCTTTTTGACATCAGATCCACGCCGAGTGAATTGATCAGCAGGACGATGAGCAGAGCGACTTCTCCGGCCAGATGAAATTTTTTCTTATTCATAGGTACAAATCCTTCTTTCCTGATAGATAATAATTTACAAAAATTTTATATTTAAGCTGTTTCTCATTATAATGAAGAAAACTGATAAAAACAAATGATTATTTTGAATGAACTGATTCTAAAATAGAATGAAATATGCTAAGATAATGGCGAGTAAAGAGTTGATTTTGAAAAATAAGATGACTGCGGAAGATAAAAGAGGGCATATATGAATATCGAATATTTAAAATATTTTTCAGAGCTGGCAAAAATCCAGCATTACGGAAAGGCGGCAAAGGCACTGAATATTTCACAGCCGGGACTCAGTCATGCGATCAAGTCGCTGGAAGAAGAGTACGGAGTTCCGCTGTTTCAAAAAGAAGGGCGAAATGTGAGCCTGAGTCATTACGGCAAAGAGCTGATGAAGGATGTGGATGAAATTCTGGGAGCGTATCTTCGTCTGGAAGAGCGGGCGGCAGGACTTCGGACGGAAGAGAAAACGGTGCGGATCGGCAGTGTGTATCCTCTGGCACCGGGGACGATTCCACATATGCTGAAAGAGTTTGGGGCGACATTTCCATTTATCATCTACAATCGGATGACACCGGAGATTGCAGAAGGACTTTTGGATGGAAAATATGATATCGGCTTTTGCTCGGATCTTTTGAAATCGGATGAGATCGAATATTATCCGATTCGGGATTCATATATCGCAGTAGTGGTTCCGAAGGGACATCCGCTTGAAAATAGAGAACGGATCAGTCTGAAAGAGACAGCCGGATACCCACAGATCATGTTTTCCAAGACCAGCGGTTTCCGTACTCTGCAGGAGCAGATTTTTGCAGAAGAAGGAATTAAGGTAAAGCCGGTATGTGCTGCGGAAGAGATTGAAGTTATCACAGGACTTGTGGAGAATGGGTTCGGGATTTCCGTATTGCCGTATATGGATATCGTGCGGCTGCACAATGTGGTGACGATTCCGGTGAAGACTTCAGGGTGGAATTCCAAATTCTACATTGCGAGAAGAAAGTATGGAATCCGCTCAGAGCAGGAGGAGGCATTTTTTCAGTACTGGAAGAAAGAACATCATTAAAATTCATTAAGAATCCTTGCACTTACAGAGAAAAAAAGTCTATAATCTGTTTTATGAAATATTGTTGTGAAAATCAAATGGGAGGTTACACAGGATGATAGAACAGATTGTAGAGTATAATAAGAAATTCGTGGAAAATAAAGGCTATGAGCCGTACCTGACCAGCAAGTACCCGAACAAAAAGCTTGCCGTACTGACCTGTATGGATACCCGTCTGACAGAGCTTCTTCCGGCGGCGCTGGGACTGAAAAACGGAGACGCAAAGATCATCAAGAATGCAGGTGGAGTCATTACGCATCCATACGGAAGTGTGGTCAGAAGCCTTCTGGTTGCCATTCTGGAGCTTGGTGTGGAGCAGGTTATGGTCATTGGACATACGGATTGCGGTGTGCAGGGAATGGATGGAAATGAACTGTTAGGAGAACTGGTAGAGCGCGGAATCGACAAAGAACATATTGATATTGTAAGACACAGCGGAATTGATCTGGAAAAATGGCTGGGTGGATTTGAATCGGTGGAGAAGTCGGTAGAAGAGACTGTGCATACACTGAAGACACATCCATTGATGCCGAAGGATATTGAGATCAAGGGATTCATTATGGATTCGGAGACAGGGGAGCTTACGGAAGTGTAAGGAAAAGAAATAAAGAAAAAGAGAGATCCTCACAGTAAGGTGGTGCTGTGAGGAGTTTTATGGAGGAAAAGTAAGTCTTGCGCTTTTGAAATAAGAAAGTCTATAATCTGTTTAGGTGAGTGAATCACAGGAGGATGAGGATAAAAATGGATGATTTAAAATCGTTTACCTATGTTTTAGCGGTTGCAGAATGCAAAAGTATTTCAAAAGCCGCTGAACTTTTATATATTTCACAACCATCACTCAGCAGATTTATATCCAGTCTGGAACAGGAACTTGGAATTTTACTTTTCGAGCGGAAATCGAATGGAATCAGTCTGACAGAGGCTGGTGAAATTTATGTTGAGTATGGAAAAGAAATCAAACGTTTAAACAGCACAATGGAGCATGAATTAAAGGAACTTCAATTATCTGAAGAACAGGAAATACATGTATGCATGTCTCTAAGCGCCAGTCTTTTGTTGGTAATGGAAGTTCAGGAGAAGATCAGTAAAAAATACATCGGGTGTAAAGCATCATTTTCAAATGTCATGGCTAAGGAAATCCTGCCAGGCTTAAAAAACAGGACCTATGACTTGGCAATAGGGCCGGATCTGAGTGAAAAGGATTCTTCTATCGTATTTGATTTTATTGTAGAAGATTATATGTTACTTGCAGTTCCAAAGAAGTATATGATGCTTCAGAAAGCAGAAAAAAGAGAAGGTGAAAAATATCCATGGATGGATATTTCGATGATGCCGAATGAGTTTATTATCCAGGATAATTCCTGTTATGTCAGACAAGAGATCGATCAGATATTTGAAGAATATGGAAAAGAATTGAAGCCAAAGATGATCGTAAACAGTTCGATGCTTGACAATGCACCTTGGAGCGAGGAGATGGGTTCTGTTTTATATCAGAAGTATTTCTTCCATACATAACAAATACAAAAGATATTGATTTTTTTTGCATTGGAAAAAACAAGGTAAAAAAGACAAAAACAGGTATTATATATTTGAAAAATAAAATCCTTTCCAGACAGGAAAAGTACTGTATATCTGTTTTGAAAGAGAAAATAATAAATGGAGAAATAGGGGCATAGCATGAAGCTATGCCCCTATTTTCTTTTGGCATTGGTGAAAACAGTAACAGACAATTATAATAAGATTAACGTGATGAGCCGGTAAACATCATATAAGAGAAGAATGAGAGTTTTTGGAAAAGCGCACTCCGAAAAAGCTTATTGTATATGGATACGGAGGAAAAGAAAAATGAGTATGGCTACAATAGGAGCGATTCTGACATTAATAGTTTTCGTTGCAGTTCTTGCAACGCCAAAATTACCAAACTGGTTTTGTTTTTTGATCATGGCACCGATCGTTGTATTTACAGGAACAATGGATGCAGACGGAGTATATGCCGTGTTAAGCAGTTCAAGTTTTCATCTGATGGCAATTATATGTATGTTTTCAGGAATGATTGCTGCAACAGGGCTTGATATCGTAATGGGAAATGCTTTAGATAAATTAACCGGTAATGTAAGTGGAAAGAAAAAAGAAATGCTAATTTTTGCAATTCTTTATCTTGCATCAGGACTGGTATCATTTGTTCTGCAGAACAGTTATGTTGCAATGGCATTTTTGCCGGTGATTTTCAGTATAGCTAAGAAAAATAAGATCAGTCATTCAAAAATGATTTTGTTTGTAATTTATGCAAGTACTTTAGGTGGTGCTTGTACCCTGATTGGAACACCGACAAATATTTATGCAAATACAGCGCTTGAAGAAGCTGGACTTAAGCTTTTTGGCATGTTTGATTTTGCCTGGGTAGGTATTCCGATTTTTATTCTGGGTGGAATTTATATGATCGTGATGAACCGCTGGTGCCCGTCTTATGAGGAAACAGTGCCAAGCAATTCAGAGATAGAGGCAGCTACAGAAATTACACCTGACATGAAAAAGAAACAGATGGTTGTAGGAATCAGTTTCCTTCTGTTCGTACTTGCTCTGATTCTGGATTCGCTTACAGATATTACAGTGAACCCGAATTTTATCGGATATGCACTGATCGCGGTTTCGGTTCTTACAACTGTTGTAAAACCAAAAGAAGTAATCACTTCATTCGGTGTTGATATGGTACTTTTCTGTGCAGGTATCAATTTGATCATTGCAGTTATGAAGAACAGTGGACTTGGGGAAGTGTTTGGAGCTGTTGTGCTGAGTATTCTTGGAGATACGAAAAATCTGTATCTGATCACAGCAGTATTGTTCCTTGGATCGGCAATTGCAACACAGTTTATGAACAATATGGCAACCGCTAGGTACTTTCCCCGATTGGGATATTGCAGAATCAATGGGAGCAAACCCACAGGCAATTGTTCTTGCAATTCAATTGAGATAGAGATGCTCTTTCCTGACACCGATCGCATCAGGAACAAATCAGACATTAATGATCTTTACAAACTTAAAATTTACTGACTTTGCAAAATTTGGATGGCCATTGGTTATTATCAGCTTTATATGCTGTGTAGGAATTCTTCCATTGGTATTCCCGTTCTTTTAAAAAGACAGAAAAGAGTTATGTATAACAAAGGGGGCAAAATTTTGTCCCCCGTTTCCAGTTTAAAATAAAGTTAGATGAGGTGGCAGCATGAACAAAGAATTAACCTATTCAACTCCGGAAGGAAGGCGTATCATCAGAATATATTATTAATTAATTTTCTGAACGAGATGGAAAAAAGAGAAGCAGAGATCCATGGAATCATGATCTTGAGAAACAATAGAGTTATATTTGAAGCATATAATGAACCGTATCGGAAGGAAATCCCACATATTGTCCATTCTTTTACAAAATGTTTTACAAATACAGCGGCGGGAATTGCATATACAAAAGGACTCATAAAGCTGGAGGATAAGGTACTTGATTATTTTCCGGAATATCGTGAGTCAGCAAATGAGTATCTTCAGAAGCTTACGATACGGAATTTACTTACGATGCGCAGTGGACAGGAAAAGTATAGGTGGAAATGAATGGAGACCATTAAAAACCAGCTGGCTGGATGCATATTTTAAAGTACCGTTTGTAAAAGAGCCGGGAAGTGAATTTATGTATTCAAGTGGGAATTCTTATATTACGTCAGCGATCGTACAGCGTATTACAGGAAAAACATGCCATCAATTGATCGAAGAAGAACTGGCACCGTACATTGGTCTGGAGAAGTTTAGCTGGGGAGAAAGTCCGGAAGGAATCTGTTCAGGTGGAAATGGTGTGAGCATTACGGTAGAAGGAATGGCCAGACTTGGGTTACTTTATCTGAATCAAGGAAAATGGGGAGAAAAACAATTATTAAGTGCTGATTGGGTGAATCTTGCACTCGGTAAAAAAGATCCACAACCAAGGAAAGCAGGAGAAAAAGATTATAATTTTCACTGGACGCATACAGGAGATATCTGGTGTTCAGATGGAATGTTTGGACAGACCTGTGCGATTATTCCGGAACAAAATATGGTAATTGCTATCACTACGGCAGACAGTAATTACTTGGAGACGGAACTGATTCAAAAGAGATTTTGGATCCGATGAAAGAAGAAAGAAATTTCGCTGAAAAGATGTGGAATGTATTAAAAAATAAAGGTCTCAGAATGTCTCTGGAAAATAAAAACAGATCTGTCAGTAACAAAATGGTTTCAGGAAATCGGAAAATAGAAATGGAACCTTTTGAGAATGAAGATAGAATAGAAAAAACAGGTCTGGAATTTTTAGAAGATAAAGTAATATTCTGGATGAAAGATAACAGAGGAACACATTTTGTAGAAGCAGGACTGGACTGTTGGATTCATGGGAAAACCTCTATGACAGGTGGATATCTGCACCATCAGTATGAGATGGATGAAATGAAAATTGCCGCATGTGCTTACTGGAAATCAGAAAATGTGTTGATGATGGAATGGCGCTATCCGGAGATGGCTTTTTTTGATCATGTGTCTTTTGAATGGAAAGAAGACAGGGTATATATGAAACGCTGGGTGAATATGAATTCACAGGCACTGGAAAGACCAGTTGTAACAGCAAAAATATGCGAATCTTAACAATTATTAAGAAAACCATAGGTGTTCCTGTAAGGTAAGAGCCCTATGATAAACACAACGAAGCAAATACTAATGCAAATGGATGTTGAGGAGGAAGCACGAATGGAAATCAAGAAACCTGCAATTGCAGGAACATTAGAATCCAGTGACTGTCAGGTAATGGTAGAGGCCGGAGAAGGAAAAGTTGATTTTTCACTGGAAAGCGCAGTGATCAATCAGTATGGAAACCAGATTAAGAAAGTAGCTTATGAAACACTGGAAAATCTGGGAATCGATAATGTAAAGCTTACAATCGTAGATAAAGGAGCTCTTGACTGTACGATCAAAGCAAGAATCGAAGCAGCTGTTTACCGTTCGGTAGGACAGATCGAAGATTTACCGTGGGGAGGTGCGATCAGATAATGAATCCGAATAAAAAAAGACTTAGAAGAACTATGATGTTTTTAAATGCACAGAAGCCGGGACTGATCAAGGATCCGTACATCTACAAACCGGATTCCATCATGCTGGATCTGGAAGATGCAGTAGCAGAGAACCAGAAAGATGCAGCCAGATTTTCTCTTTATCATGCACTTAAGACGATTAATTATAGAGGATGTGAACGTGTTGTCAGAATTAACGGACTGGATACTCCTTACTGGAAAGAAGATATCCGCTGCGCAGTAGCAGGCGGCTGTGATGCGATCCGTATTCCAAAGACAGAATCCGCACAGGACGTAAAAGTGGTAGAAGCTGAAGTTGTTCAGGCTGAAAAAGATTTCGGACGTGAAGAGGGAAGTGTTCTAATCATGGCAGCTATTGAATCAGCACGAGGCGTGATGCGTGCACTTGATATCTGCGAATCTTCCGAAAGACTTTTCGGAATTGCCCTTTCCGGCGGAGATTACACCAAAGACCTTCAGACACACATTACCGGAACTGGAATCGAGCTCATGGGAGCAAGACAGAACATGGTAATTGCAGCAAGAGCGGCAGGTGTACAGTGCTTTGATACAGTATACACAGATCTGGATGATATGGATGGTTTCCGTCAGGATGTTGAGAATATCCACCTGATGGGGTTTGATGGAAAATCCATCATCAACCCAAGACAGATCAACATTGTACATGAAATCTTTACACCAAAACAGAAAGATATCATTTTTGCAGAAAAAGTTGTCCGCGAAATTGATACAAAGAAAGCACAGGGAATCGGTGTATTTACAGTAGATGGTAAGATGATCGATATCGCTTTCTATGACGGAGCAAAGAGAACAATCGAGCTTGCAAAAGCTTCAGGTGTGTATAAGGAGGGGGATTTATAAGATGATCAATGCAGTAGGTAGAGATATCCCGGAAGAGATTTTAAAAGCAACTGGTAAAGAAGTATTTCAGGGTGTTCATCATTTTGACGGACATGTTTATAAAAAACATGGACCGGAAGTCGAATGTGTGATCAATTCCAACGGAAGCAAGATGGTAGACAGCATCCATGATGTCCTTGTAAAATGTGGAATCAAAGACGGTATGACAGTCAGCTTCCATCACCATTTCCGTGAAGGGGATTACGTTGTAAATATGGTAATGAAAGAGATCCATGATATGGGGATTAAGGACATTACTATCTGTGCAAGCTCTCTTGGAAAAGCACATGATCCTCTGGTAGAATATATTGAAGATGGAACCATTACAAATATCCAGTCATCCGGTGTGCGTGGAAAGATCGGAGAAGCTATTTCCAATGGTAAATTAAAAGGTCTTGCGATCATGCGTTCCCACGGCGGACGTGTACGTGCCCTGGTAACAGGTGAGACACAGATCGATATCGCATTTATCGGAACTCCTACCTGTGATGAGTACGGTAACTGCCGTGGTATCGGTGGAAAATCTGACTGTGGGTACTTTCTTACGCAATGTCAGATGCTTTCCATGCAAACAAAGTCGTAGCAATCACAGACTGCATGGTTCCGTTCCCAAACTTTCCGGCACATATTTCAATGACAAAGGTAGACTATGTTGTAGAAGTAGACCAGATCGGTGATCCGAAGAAGATCGCAACCGGCGCAGCAAAACCGACCACAGATATGAGAAAGCTGATGATGGCTGATTACTGTACACAGTTCGTTGTAAATACACCGTATTTCAAAGATGGATTCTCTTATCAGACAGGTGTCGGCGGAGCTTCTATCGCATCTACTATTTCTCTTGCAAAGGTAATGAAAGAAAGAAATATCCGCATGCGTTTTGGTGTGGGTGGTCTTACAAAGCCGATGTGTGATCTTCTGATCAACGGTCAGGTAGATGCACTTCTTGATACACAGGACTTTGACCTTGCAGCCGTAGAATCTGTAAAAGATCTGCATCATTTCCGGATCAGTGCAGGTGAGTATGCGAACCCGTTCAATAAGGGTGCAGTTGTCAATAAATTGGACTTCGTAATTCTTGCAGCTCTGGAAGTTGACGTACACTTCAACTGTAACGTTGTTGTAGATTCTAATGGTATGATCACAGGAGCGCAGGGTGGACATCCGGATACAGCAGCCGGAGCAAAATGTGCCATCGTTATCGCACCGCTTCTTCAGGGAAGAACACCGGCAATCTGTACAGACGTAACAACCGTCACAACACCGGGAGAAAGTGTAGACGTTGTCATCACAGATTATGGTATTGCAATCAATCCGAAGAGACAGGATCTGATTGAAGCAATGAAAGATGTAGACCTTCCGTTTAAGACCATCGAAGAATTACGTGATATCGCTTACTCTATCGCGGGGGAACCACAGAAGGTACAGTTTGGAGATCGTGTTGTTGGTGTCATTGAAAGCCGTGACGGTACCATCATGGATGTTGTCCGTCAGATCAAACCGTTTGAATTTGATGATTAAATTCTGATCGGAAAACTTACAGGTTATTGGCAATTGGATATAAAAGGAGAACCGTATGGGAAAGAATCAGGCAGTAGAGAAAGCAGAATACTTTGCAGAATCGATTGGCCGGATGGCGTATCAGGCGCTGCTTGAGGAAGTCTATACGGTTCCCAAACCGGGGCTTGTAGATCCGTATTCCTGTGGTGCCCACACTGATATGGATGTGCAGACCTTTGAAAGAAGTGCAGAGGCGTTGTATCCGTGGTTTGTTAGAATGGCATACCAGGGATATCAGCTGACCTGTACGCCGGAAGAGCTTTTCCGTGAAATCCGTAAGACCGGAATGCTTGCGGAGGAAGCCATGTATCGGGCAACCGGACATGTGAATACACATAAAGGGATGATCTTTACCCTTGGAATATTCAGTGCGGCAGCGGGAAGATGTATCCAGGAAGACGGAACGGTTACTTTACAATCCATCCTTCGGATGGAGCAGAAGATGACTGCCAGGATCTTAAGAGCCGAAATTGAAATGTTGGGAAAGGAACCTGCGAAAAGTAACGGTGAGAAAAATCTCGTACAATACGGGACTACAGGGATTCGCGGGGAAGCGCTTGCCGGATACCCATCTGTTTTTCATATTGCGCTTCCGGTACTGGAGGATGGACTTTTGCGGGGAATGGAGTGGAACCGAATCAAATTACAGATCCTTTTTGCACTGATGAGCCGGGTGCAGGATTCCAACATTTTATCGAGAAAGAATCCGTCAGTACTCTATCAGGTACAGATGGAAGCGATGCAGTTTCTGGAGGAAGGCGGAGCCTACTCAGAAGATGCGTTAGACAAACTGATCCGCATGGATGCGGATTATATAAAGCGTGGTATCAGCGCGGGTGGGTGATCTACTTGCCACCTCACTGTTTCTTGCGATGCTGTGCAATAAAATTCCAAACGAGAACTGGGCAATCCTGAACCTCTTTCCAGTTGTAAAATAGAGCGTATAATAACTGAGAACGGGAATCAAATTTTCTGCCATGAATATGGACTGCACCAGACTGGTGAGGAATAAAAAAGATGACTTTTCACAAATGAGCGGGTGAAAAGTCATCTTTTTTATTTCATAGGAAATTCCAAAGGAACTTCCTATGAAATAAAAGGCACTGCGTGCCGGAGATGCGCACTCGCACGAAGATGAAGAATGTCGCAAGCGACCGCGCTCGGCGCGAGAATGTGCCGAGGCACATTCTTTCTTATTCATTAGGAGAAGATTCCGGATGGAGCCTCTTCTTGATGAAAAGGTCGTTTACGGAACAAAACGGTATCCCAATCCGCGGATTGTCAGGATATACGCCGGATTCTGTTTGTCGTCCTCGATCTTACCACGAAGCCTGTTGATGTAGACCATGATCGCATTGTCATCAACGGCAACCGTATTGCCCCAGACATGCTCATAGATCATATCCTTGGTGAAAACCTGCTGCGGATGCTTCATAAAAAGCAGAAGAAGTGCAGACTCCTTGGAAGAAAGGATAAGTTCTTCGCCATTTTTGTAAAAACGCATGGTTGTGGTATCATAGCTGAATGGACCGCATTCCAGAGTATCGGAATTGTCGAGTACCAGATTCTTGTTGCGGCGGATCAGTGCTTTTACTTTGGCACCAAGTACAAGCGGTCGGAACGGCTTGGTGATATAATCATCCGCTCCAAGTGAAAGCCCGTACAGAGAATCATAGTCTTCATTACGTCCGCTGACGATCATAACCGGAGTACTGATCCCCTGGTTGTGAAGCCGTTTGATGACCTCAAATCCCTCCATATCTCCCAGCATGATATCCATAAGGATCAGGTCAAATGTATGATTTTTCAGGATGGACAGAGCATCCATGCCACAGTTTACTGTTGTTGTTTCCAGCTCATTGCTGTGCATTACCTTTTCCAGCAGCTTACAGATTGCCGGATCATCATCTACGATCAGTATTTTGTCAGCCATTGAGGCAACCTCCCAAAAGTAAAAATTTCAATAAATTCTATACAACTTATAAAAAACATTATAATATTAGAAAGAGAACAAGTCAATTGATAACAAACCGGGGACGAGAATATATGAAGAAAAACAAAAAGACACTGATTGCTGCGATTCCACTTTTTTTAATCGTAATTCTTGTATTTGCAGGATTTGGTGTCTGGAAAAAGTACAGAGATACTTTGATGCAGAACCAGGAGGAACAGATGCTCCTGACAACCAGAATCCTGAGTGAAAATATGGCGATGTCCACAGAGGAATATGAGGAAAGTTTAAGCTTTCTTGCGAAAACAGCAGAGAACAGATCGCAGGATGAGGCAAAACAACTATATCGGGAATTTATAGACACACAGACCAGTTTTATCACGAATCTGTACCTGGAAGACGAACAGGGAAAGCTTTCAGAGAGTGTCAAGGATGTACAGATTGTAAGTTCACAGCTGCTCACTCAAAGCTCGGCAAAGAATAGCATTTATATGGAAAAAGATACAGATGGGAAAATCTATAATGTATATAAGCGTGTTTTGAAGGATGAGAGAAAAATCTGTCTGATGATCGATGCGGAAAAATATTATCAGAAACTGATTTCGGGAATTCACATCGGAACGAATGGATACATTGTAGTCAAAGATGCAGAAGGAACGATCATCATGCATCCGAAGAAAGAACAGTGGGGAATTCCGGTTATTGCAGGAAGGAAGAAAATGTATCCGGATCTGGATTACTCCAGTCTGGAGAAGATGATTGAGGATCAGAAGAAGAGAAAAGAAGGTATTTCTCATTATTATTCGTATTGGTGGACAAATGAAGAACGTCCGAGAGTACAGAAAATCAGTGCATATTCTCCGGTTCAGATCGGAGACAGCTTCTGGGTAGTCAGTGCGGTGATCGACTACGATGATCTGTACGAACCGATAGCTGAAGGTTTCTTGAAAATGGTATGTATTTTTGTTGGTATTTTGTTGGCTGCCGGTATTGCGGTTGTCTTATTTGGCAGAGTGATGCGTGATATGAGAAGAGCTGTGCGGGAGATCAATGATCTGAAAGAACTGAATGAGCAGTTGGAAAAAATGCATCGGAGTGAGCAGAGTATCGCACATCAGCAAAGACTTCAGATCATGGGAACTATGACAGGTGGTATCGCACATGAATTCAATAATTTTCTGACTCCGATCATGGGATATGCAGAGCTTCTGATGATGGAACTTCCGGAAGGATCAGAAGAACAGGACAGTGCAAAAGAAATTTATGAGGCTTCGGAAAAAGCAAAGGATGTAGTGCGCCAGATTTCGTCCCTAAGTCGAAAGAATGTAGAGACCGTTTATAAAAATATTTCGATAAAGAAATTCATGACGCGTGCAGAAAGGATGATGTAATCTGTCTGTACGCCTCTAATCCATATGGAAAGTGAGTTTCGGGTAGATGATGAAATTATCCTTGGAAATGCGACACAACTGAACCAGGTGCTTTTAAATGTCTGCGTTAATGCGGTGCATGCGATTGGAAAAAATCAAGGAAATATCAAAATATCCTGCCATTCAGAAGAAAAAGAAAAACTGGCTCAGGGAGTGATTGAAAAGCTTTCGGATGTATGGAAAAAGTATATCCATATCCAGGTGAAAGATAATGGGTGTGGAATGGATAAAGAGACGCTGCGTCAGATTTTTGATCCATTTTTCACAACGAAAAAAGGGGGAGAGGGTACCGGACTTGGACTGGCACTTGCGGAGCAGATTATTACTTCACATAAGGGATATATTTATGCAGAGAGCAAAAGAGAAGGAAGTACCTTTCATATCTACCTTCCGGTACTGGATACAGAGCATATGCCACAGATTGTGCAGAATATTCCCAGAAAGGATTATCGGATTGTGGTGGCAGATGACAATGCAAAGGTATTGCAGCTGCTGAAAAAGAATTTTGAGAAGATCGGGATCCAGATTCAGACCTGTATGAAAAGAGAAGAACTGCAAAAATGTCTGGAACAGCAGCAGGCAGATGTGCTGGTAGTAGACGAGACGATGGAGGATTGCAGTGGAGTGGATTTCTGTATGTCGCTTGCAGGCAGATATCCGGACATGCTGAAGCTTATTATTATTGATGGAGTCAGCCGTGAGATGGCAGAGGCCCGGCAGAAAGGAATCATTGACGGATATGTAGAAAAACCGGTATCGGATACCGCGATTCTTGAGGCAATTCGGAATTGTGCCAGCCAGCCGGTATAAGAAAAAAGACGCAGATATCTGTAAGGTGTAAGATAAGACAAACCCAACCTTAATACTTTTAAAGATTTACCTTAACAAAATGTAAGGAGGAATCTGTAAGAGTGTAAGGTTGGGTTTTTATAATGGAATCATCAAATAAATGGTACGAAAAAGTACCCGTACAAAAGGAAGGAGAAAATGCCATGAGTGAAGCAATGCTTGCCTTATTGGGATTTGCAACCATCATTATTGTGATTGCGTTGCTCTTAAGAAATGTAACGGTACCGGCTCTTGCATTTGTCAGTGTATCAACTGTAACAGGTGCGATCCTTGTAGCAACCGGAACATTTACGATTGAAGAAATGGGGGAATTTGTAACAGCCGGTGTATCAGGAGTACATGGTACTGCAGCACTGTTTATCTTCTCTGTACTTTTCTTTGGAATTATGACAGATGGTGAGGAAAATTGAAGACTTTCATCAATGCATTGATGAAGAAAGTTGGAAGTAATGTAGTCGGTGATGATGACCTCGTATCATTGCTATGATCGGACATCTGGATGGAGGCGGTGCCTCTACATTCCTGATCACAATTCCGGCAATGCTCCCGGTTTACAAACGTCTGAATATGAGACCGACAACTCTGATGCTCATCTGTGTATCTGCAATGGGTGTTATGAACCTTCTGCCATGGGGCGGACCGACAATGCGTGCGGCTACTGTCCTTGGAATTGAACCAAATGCACTGTGGAAACAGATCATTCCAATGCAGGTTGTAGGTATTTTATTGCACTTGGAACAGCATTTATCTGGGGAAATATCGAAAAGAAGAGAGGTGCTGGCACTTCTTCAGCAGAAAAGATCGAGTATGGCGGAATTGAAGATGAAGCCGTAACAGATGATGAAAAGAATGAGCTTGCAAGACCGAAACTCTTTGTATTCAATGTAATCGTAACACTGTAGTGATCGTAAACCTGGTTCTTGCAAAGGTACCGTCTTACTACATCTTT